>VOFD01000899.1_pt1 | contig 69835 bp, 75 predicted proteins | sample 5384101 | NCBI WGS metagenome assembly VOFD01 (sample SAMN12384723, study PRJNA508395) | human gut metagenome | isolation source: healthy gut C | host: Homo sapiens
GAAACTGAAGGAAGCGAGGGAAAACGATGGAAGCAAAGCCAAGAATAAGCACATTAACAACGGCTGAAAAAAGAGATCGTACGCATTGTTCCGCAGCGATTTCGCGGTGCGGTTGAGCAGATTCTTGAGGGCGGAAGAGCGGATGAAATCAGGTTTATTATTGACAGACCGATGCAGGCGGCGGGCAGACGGGGTGAGCAAGTTTTTTTGCAGCTTAAACCGTTTACAAAATCAGAAGCATGTGAAATGCTGGAGGCAATATGCGGGCATTCGGTTTTTGCACGCGAACAGGAGCTGCTGCAGGGCTATGTGACGCTTGCAGGCGGGGCAAGGGTCGGCATATGCGGAAAACCTCTTTATGAAAACGGGAAAGTTACACGACTGACTGCGGTTACAAGTTTTAATATCAGAATCCCACGTGAAGTTATCGGCTGTGCAGAGCGTTTCATTGGGAGGTTCTTTGATGGCAGCACGCCCTTATCGGCAATTATTGCTGCTGCTCCGGGCGCAGGCAAGAGGACATTCCTCAGAGATTGTGCGCGCTGCTTATCGGACGGAATAGGTGTTCCGCGCTCGCTGCGTGTTGCAGTTGCGGATGAACGCAATGAGCTTTCCGGAACAACGGAGGGACACGCCGCCATGAATCTCGGCATAAGGACAGATATTATGGAGGGGATACCGAAGGCTGCTGCGATCCCGATGCTTGTTCGCAGCATGGCACCTGATGTAATAATAACCGATGAACTGTCGGGTGCAATTGATACGGAGGCTGTTTCGGAAGCGGCAAAATACGGCATTGCGGTTATTGCATCGATTCATGCCGGAAATACGGCTCAATTGAGAAGCAAAGCTTGGCTCCGACACGCGGTTGAAGACGGGCTGTTTGCAAAAGTTTTTTTTGCTGAGAAGAACATCGTGCGAAATATCATTGTACGAGACCGATATTTTAGACGAAAACAAACGGGGACGAGTTACACGGTGCTGAAACTTTTACTTGCCGCCGCAGCGTTCTGCATCTGCATGGCAGCAGGAAGGGTTGCGGCCGAAAAATACAAACTTCGCCAAAAGACATTGTGCGGTTTCTTATCTGATTTAAAGGTGCTTGAGGCAGCATTGAAATATGAACGGACGGACGTTAAATCTCTTGCGTTATTGCTTGCGGCACGCGGAAGTCTGCGGGAATTCTGGAGAATAATGAGTGATGAACTTACAAATGGTGCAGGATTTGGTGAAGCATGGCGTCGGCATAGGTGCGAATTGATGCTGAACGAGGATGTCGGAGCAATTGCTGACGGATTTGCAGAACATTTCGGTTCCAATGATGCCGAAACAGAGCTCAGTCGGCTTGAAGGCACACTGAAGCAGCTGTCCGAAAAGGAAAAAGCACAGTGCGCATGCTTTACACAAGAAAGCAGACTGGCGGTATCCTTATCGGCTCTGCTGGGAGCAGCGGCGGCACTGATGATAATTTAGTCTTCGGATAATGCAGCGGCAGCCGAAAACGAACATTCCGAAGACGGAAATGTAAGTATTTACTGAATGGAACGGGGAAAAACGATGGGTATAGATATTGTTTTTCGCATTGCGGGTATAGGGATTCTCGTTGCGGTTGCGTGCCAGCTTTTGAAGCAGACAGGGCGCGACGACATTGCAATGCTGACCGCACTTGCAGGGCTTGTGATTGTTTTGACGATGGTTATCGGTCTTATTGCAACGCTTTTCGGAAATGTTCGAAGTGTGTTTGAATTGTATTGATGAAAGCACCGAAACAGGAACGAAACGCAAATGGACACTTTTTTCATTGATCGGTTTTGCGGTTGTGACAGCAATTTTGAGCTGCACTGTGCGTCAATTCAACAATGCGGCGGGAATGAATGTTGCGCTTGCGGGCGGTGCGTTCATATTGCTTTCAATTATTGCGAAAGTGAGCGGAGTTGCAGCGGCACTGAGCTCGGTTGCCGCATCCGGCGGCCTTGAAGGAGAATCCGTTGCCGTGATCGTGAAAGCCATCGGAATTGCGTATACAACCCAAATCGCTGCCGCACTGTGCAGGGGGATCTCGGAGAGACGGCACTTGCCGTAAAAACGGAGTTGATCGGAAGAATAATGCTTATGACGCTCTGCAGTGCCGTTTATTCTCAAAATCACGGAAATGCTGACGGAACTTGTTCGGAACAGTCTTACACAGTAAAAAGCAACGGCATACAACTGCTGAAAAAATACATACAAGAAGGCAACCGCTGTCCCGCGGAGTAAGTCTTCCAAAATGAGGTTATGGATATGATAAAACGTTTATGTGCCGCAATGAAAGAAGGAGCATGGAGGGCAATTACCGGAAAGTGCGGATTCCGAACCACAAGTGTTGTCAGAGGCTTTGCAATGTGTGCGTTAATTGCGGTATGCATGGCTGTTCTCGCATTGCCGCGGAATGTTCGGGCAGATGAGCTGCCGGATGAAGGTATGCAGAATGTTGAAACAGAGTTGGAGCGGCTTCTTAATGAATATGATTTTTCGGAATGGCAGCAATACTTTGACGAGACGAAGCAAACGGTGGGAAACATTACAGAATATGGTGATGTAAAAACTTTAATTGAAAAAGCTGCATCAAACGTTATTGAAGCCGATGAACCAACGAGCATTCTGTTGATTGTGAAAGACATTTTTGTGCCGAACCTGAGATTTGCACTTGTCCGCACGGCCGGCATCGCTGCCCTTGGTATTCTGACAGGATTGTGCGGAATTGCAATAGGGGATGAGTGCGCGGGAACGAAGAAAATGCTGCTGCTGTTTCTCTGTGCGGCAGCGATACTCAGCATCTCGGCAGTGTTTTCGGATCTCACAGGCACGGCTGCGGACGCAATCGGAAAGATAAGGTGTTTCAGTGAAACTGTCGAACCTATTATGATCGGGCTGCTTACAGCGATGGGGTGTGCAAAAACAGCAAAGCTGATGAATCCAATGCTTGTGTTTCTGATAAACGGAATAGTGTATGTAATTGAAAAAATAGTTTTGCCGATGCTTCTGGCTGCGGGGGTGCTGACAATAGTTGACGGATTATCGGACAAATTAAAAGTCGGAAGGACAGTGAAATTACTTCATAAAAGCGTGAAATGGCTGCTTGGCTTATTGACGACGGTGTATATTGCGGTAACTGTTGTTGGCGGAATGACAGCAGGTGCAGCGGACGGGATCTCTGTTCGGACGGCAAAATATGCGATAGATCGACTTGTTCCGGCAGCAGGAGGCATGGTTACCGGCGCGGCCGATGCGGTTCTCGGAAGTTCAGCCCTGCTTAAAAATTCGGCCGGAACGGTTGCGATTATTCTTGCTGCGGCGGTAATCGCAAAGCCGATGCTGACTGTTGCGGGCGGAATGTTCGCACTGCGTATAACATCGGCAATCTGCGAACCGTTTTCGGATGAACGTATACCAAAAATGCTTGACGGTATTGCAGAAACGGTTTCATATCTTTTTGCCGCTGTTGCTGCCGTTACGGGCATGTTTGTGATAAGTCTTGTTGTGATGCTTTTAACCGGCAACGCATTGGCGGTTTAGAATGCAAATCAACGGAAAACAGCACAGAGTTGCTCACCGTGTAGCGAACAGAAATGCAGCGGACGGGAAGTCAATGCTCTTTGAAAACATTGGCGGATGGAGGGAAAATGCTGAATGTATTTCTTAAACTTATTGCTGCGGCAACAGCAGCGGCAATTGCCGAAGCTTTGCTGCCGGACGGCGGGGCAAAGGGCGGCATCGCGGGCGGAGCAATGAAACTTATCAGTTTTGCCCTTGCCGCGGCAATTGCGGCGGATGTTGCAGCAATTGTTGCATCATGGAGCACGGGATGAACGAAAAATGCCGTGAGAATACGTTTTGGACAGCGAAAAAATGTGCGGAAAGGCGAAAATAACAGTGCGGAGATATAGATGAAAAACGGAAATTCGATATTTGCGGTGCTTGCAGAAGCACTTGAAAAAGAATAAGAAATTGAGAACGATCCTGTATGCGGTTCTTATAATACTTGCTCTTGCGATTTTTTTGACGTCCGGTTTGTTCGGCGGCGGAAAAAATACAAATAAATCCTCAGGAAGAACGGAGGAAGAACAGACGGGTGAGTTCTCGAACACCGAAGAGGCACGTATGCTTGAAGCAAGACTGGAAGATATTCTTTCGCAAATGCAGAATGCGGGACAGGTGCGAGTGATGGTAACATTTGATAACGCACAGGAAAAGGTTATAGCTGCGGATGAGCAGAAAAGCAGCGGCAGCTCGGGTATATCCGAGGCATCGCGTCCGGTCAAAACATCCGGAAGCGGGGGAGAAAGCCCGATAATACTTACTGAGCGTATGCCAAAGATACGCGGAGTAATCGTAATCGCGGAAGGTGCAGCGGATATTTCCGTGCGATTCAGTCTTGCGGCGGCGGTCAGTACGGTGCTCGGCATTGACGAAAACAGCGTGGAGGTGTTTGCTATGCGCCGAAACGAATAAATACAAAACCCTGCGGGAGAAGAGACGGCTCAAAATGCCGCAAAAGCTTTAAAAAACGACATCTGAATTAAACATGGAGGAAAGAAAATGAAAAAGAACGGATTCAAACTCACAAAAAAGGGCATTATCGCGCTTGCTGTGCTGATAATCCTGCTTGCGGGCGCAATTTGGCTGAATATAAGACTCAACGGAGAGAATCCCGCGGACGGCGGCAGCGCGGACGGAACATCTGCTCCCGGCAAAGACGGTGCATCGGGAACAAATGTTTCCACCGTCGGCGGCAATGCGAATATTTACAGCAGCTATTTCGCGAATTTTCGCGATGAGAGAAATCTTGTACGTGCACAGGAGATCGAATACCTGCGTATGATACTTGCAGAGGAGGGGTCAGATGCAGAAACGGTTCAAAACGCAAAAGAGAGACTGATGGAGCTTGTCAGCAACATGGAACAGGAATTTGCGATTGAGAGCCTTATACGGGCAAAAGGTTTTCTTGATGCAGCCGTAACTTTGAGAAGTGATGCAATCAGCGTTATCATCGATGGTGAGACACTGAGCGATGAAGAGGTTGCAAGGATTCTTGACATTGTTCAAACCGAAACCGGCGCGGAGGCATCAAAGATTAAAATATTTCTCAGCAGAGGCTGAATCGGAACGGCAAGAATTGCTTAAACCTCCGAAATTTGTTTTCTGTGTGGATTTCCTGCAGATTTTTTTCAGAATAATTAACGTCAATTGTTTACATTCCCGAAGAAGTTTGGTATAATTATGTTGACTAATTATAAGGAGGAGTCCATATCATGGAAAATGAGAATACCGTAATGACCGACATTAAGGTCAACGAAACCGGCAAAGTGTCCTTTGCTCCCGACGTAATTGCAACGATTGCAAACCTTGCCGCATCGGATGTTGAAGGTGTAACCGGCCTCGGCGGAGGTTTTGCAGACAGCCTTACGGGAATCCTCGGGGGTAAGAAGAGCTACACAAAGGGTGTTCGCGTCGAAGTCGGCCAGGAAGAAGCTGCTGTTGACGTTGTAATCAATGTGAAATACGGCAGCAAAATCCAGCTCGTTTGTGCAGAAGTTCAGCAGGAAGTCAAGAAGGCGATCGAAATGATGACGGGACTGCGCGTTGTTGAAGTCAACGTTTGCGTTCAGTCTGTAACGTTCGAAAACGATAAGGACGAAAAGAAAAAGCCCGAAGAACCCAGGGTAAAAGTAATTCCGTTGCACTTTATGACGGAAGCTGCACGGTGCATCCGAAGGGGCGACAGCTGCATTCCGCATCCAGAACATGTTTTAAACACGGCCTGCATTTGTCGACTGCGCTGTTTTCCTGCGGATGCGCGGTGCGAAACTGTGTTATTATCAACAAAAGAAAGAGTGGTCTTAGTTTATGAAATCCGACGGTACGCGCAGAGCGATTATAATTGCTGTTCTCTGCCTGTTCAGCATTGCGATGCTGTTCATGACAGCGTCAGCGTGGGGACTTAAGGCATTTGCCCGTTTTGCAGAGTTCATGACGGGAGACAGGATTTTCCTGCGCATACTTGCAGGCATCGGTTTTGGCGGTCTTTCCGCAGCGGGTGTTTTCGCGCTTGTCTGCACAGCAAAGATCGGCAGAATCGGCAACTCGAAGTCAAGTCTGAACATGCTTTCGGGAGAGCCGAACGGAACGACCTATATCAGCAGCAGTGCGGTTGACGGCCTTGTTCAAAACTGCGTCAAAAAGTGGCTTCAATAAAAAGCTGCGTAAGCACTATTTCGGCCGCAGACGGGCAGATCAATATCGATCTTAAACTTGTGGTTTTTCAGGACGAAAGTCTGCCCACACTTTGCGCTGCACTGCAGCGGGATGTCAAGTCGTACATCGAAAACGCAACCGGGATTCCCGTCAGCAATGTGCTTGTTGCGATTGTTGATGTTGCTGCTCCGCGGGATGACGGGAAGGCAGGAAACAGGCGGGTGAAATAATGACCTTTGAAAACATTATTGCTTTTATCAAAAAGCACAAAGCCATGCTGGGCTTGGGGGCGATTGGGCTTGAAATTGCGTTTTTGATGCTCGTTATAGGTTTTTCAGAACGCTTCTTCTTGTTGTTCTGACACTCCTGTTCGGTGTGTACGGCTACTTTATCGATAAGCTCGGTTTCAGGGGGGTGCGAATAAGGCAATTGCGAACCTGTTCAGGCGCAAACGATGAATTTGCAGCAGGTGGACTTTGCAGACTACGGATTTTCAAAACAGAATAAGCTTTTTTCAAAAAACGTGTAATCGGTTCAACACGAAAGAAAAGCTGTTCGGAATATTTAAGATACATAACATACAGCATACATAAAAGAAAGGAAAAGGGTGCGGGGTTGCTGCTCAACGGAGTCGCCTGCCCCTTCCTGTGACCAATGAGCAGAAAAACAGCGCGTGAGGTGGCAATGATGCTCACCTATGAAAAAATCTTCGGGTGTGATGATACTTATCATGAGGTGCTCGAAACCGGCATCGCCGGAGAGCCCGTTAAGGCAGATGTTGCGTATGCAACCAATCTGGTTGACGGAGTTCAAAAACACATCGACAAAATTGATGAAACAATTTCGGAGGCGGCGATCGGGTGGACTTTGGAACGAATGTCAAAGGTTGATCTTTCAATCTTGCGCAATGCAACATATGAGATCCTTTTCGACAGAAACATTCCGAAAGCTGTCGCCATTAACGAAGCGGTTGAGCTTGCAAAGATTTACTGTGACGAAGGCTCTCCGCGCTTTATAAACGGCTGCCTCGGCAGAATTGCGAATTCTGCGGCAAAATGATGAGCTGCGGAAGCAAAAAAGAATATTTCTCGGCATTGATACAAGCTGCTACACAACATCCGCAGCTTGTGTTTGCGTAAACGGAAATTCAGCGGAGATCGTTTGTGATGAAAGAACTCTTCTGAAAGTCGCAGCGGGTGAGCGCGGACTCAGGCAAAGCGATGCCGTGTTTCAGCATGTCCGCAATCTTGCCGAGATCCTGCCTAAAATCTTTAAGCAGATTGACAGAAAAGATGTTGCGGGTGTCGGCGTCAGCGTGTGTCCGAGCGGCAGGGAAGGCAGCTATATGCCTGTTTTCCTTGCGGGCAAATCACATGCACTGTCGGTTTCTGCGGCTTTGGGTGTGCCTGTGTACGAGTTCACACACCAGCAGGGACATATCCGTGCCGCGGCATTCGACAACGAATCGTTGCTCGGCAAGGATTTTTTTTGCGTTTCATCTCAGCGGAGGAACAAGTGAACTGCTCCGTATCGACAGCTCACTTTCCGATATCAAAAAAATCGGCGGTACAACCGACATCAACGCAGGGCAGCTTGTGGACAGGCTCGGGGTCGCAATGGGTCTGCGATTTCCTGCGGGAAAAGAACTTGAAAAAATTGCGGCTGAGGCATTGAAAAACAAATCATATGCCGATAGCGGGTTCGTGCTTCCTTCAAGTGTAAAGAACCTTTCCTGCTCGTTCTCCGGTGTTGAAACAAAAGCCGCGAACGCACTGAAAAGCGGGGAGAAGCACGGGACAGTTGCTGCTGCCGTTTATGACTGCATTGCGCGAACGCTCGCAAAACTTGTAAAAAATGCAATTGAATTTGAAACGGAAAATGCAGCGAGAGAAGTATGCACGGTTTCAAAATGCAGCGCAGGAGACGAAACTGCTTTAACAAAGAGTTTCCTTTTTGCCGGAGGAGTGGCGTCAAGCACAATACTGAGAGAAATGCTTGCTGACAGGCTGCAAAAAGTACCTGTTGAACTGCATTTTTCAAGGCCGGTTCTTTCAAGCGACAATGCTGTCGGAATTGCGGCATTAGCGGCGGAAGAAGATGCTTTCAACGGCCGGACTGCAATGTCGATCGGCACCTAACTGTCGGCGCAGTTGTGCAGGAATCACATACATTCAAGTTTAAATTGAAATAGTTTTAATCTCACGGAGGAAATAACAATGGCAATAATCATTGACGGAAAAAGATTGCGGCTGAACTGAGAGCGGAATGCATTGCTCGGACAAATCGGCTGCTTGAAAAAGGAATTAAGCCCAGACTTGATGTTATAATTGTTGGCAGTGATCCTGCCTCACAGCAATATGTTAACAGCAGAGCTAAGGATTGCGCTGCTGTCGGAATGGAGAGCTGTGTTCATGCGCTCCCTGCGGAAACGGAGCAGGCGGAGCTTGTTGAATTGATTGAATCGCTCAATGCCAATAAAAATGTTCACGGTATTCTGCTTCAAATGCCGCTTCCGAAACACATGAATTCCGATGAAGTCATTTCACATATTTCGATGCACAAGGACGTTGACGGTTTCCACCTTCTGAATGTCGGCAGCCTTGTTTCCGGCAGACCGGCATTTGCGCCCTGCACACCGAGCAGCATTATGCAGCTTATCAAAAGCACAGGTGTTAAAATCAGCGGAAAGAATGCGGTCGTTATCGGACGCAGCAATGTTGTAGGCCGTCCGGCGGCGATGCTTTTGCTCGGCGAGAGTGCAACGGTAACAATTTGCCATTCAAAAACATCAAACCTGAAGGAACATACTCTTAATGCGGATATTCTTGTTGCAGCAGTCGGCGTCCCCGGGCTTGTGACGGGTGACATGATTAAACCCGGCGCAATCGTGATAGATGCAGGCATAAACCGTGTTGAGGGAAAAACTGTCGGAGACGTTGATTTTGCATCTGCCGAACCTGTTGCGGGTTATATTTCCCCGGTTCCCGGCGGAGTAGGCCCTGTGACACGCACAATTCTTGTTGCAAACACGCTTCCAGCGGCGGAGAAGCTGAATGGATTGGATTGACAGCGGATTTATCACGGGTGCGGCGGATGAATCGGCCGGATCCAATCGTCCGCAAAAGCCTGTTTGGACTGTAACTGCACTCAATACATATGTCAGCGGTCTGCTTGATAAGGATGTGCGCTTGCGCTCAATTGATGTTTCGGGCGAAATATCAGGATTTAAATGCTACAATAAATCCGGACATCTGTACTTTTCTGTCAAGGATGAAAGCTCCGCTGTGCCGTGTGTGATGTTCAGAAGCAGCGCGGAAAGGCTGAGGTTTGCACCTAAAGACGGTATGTCGGTTGTTTTGCACGGCAGTCCGTCACTTTATACGCGAGACGGAAAATTTCAGTTTTATGTTACGTCAATGCATGAAGCGGGAGAAGGCGAGCTGTTTCGGCGTTTTTTGGAGCTGAAATCAAAACTCGAAGCAGAAGGTCTTTTTTCGAGAAAGCGTACTTTGCCGTTTATGCCGAAATGCATTGGAATCATAACAAGTGAGTCCGGAGCGGCACTGCATGATATCATCACTGTTGCACGGCGTCGGTTCCCGTTGATGAACTTCATTTTTGCTCGTGCAAATGTACAGGGAAAAGATGCGCCGCAGTCACTTATTGCTGCACTGCGGCTGCTGAACGAAACAAAAAAGCCTGATGTTATCATAATCGGCAGGGGCGGAGGAAGCTTTGAAGATTTGAATTGCTTTAATGACGAAGGCCTTGCCCGTGCGATTTATTCAAGCGAGATCCCGGTTGTGAGTGCGGTCGGACATGAAATCGATTATACAATTGCTGATTTCGTTGCGGATTGCAGGGCAGCAACTCCTTCGGCAGCTGCCGAAATTTGTGTTCGGAATTTGATTCACTGAAAAACATGCTTCTGCGGCAGCGTGAGACGATGCACAAAGCGTCAGATGATATGTTAACGGCAGCAAAAATGCGCATTGATGCTTGCCGGAACAGCCGCGCTCTGACATCTCCACTGCGTGTAACGGAACTGAAACGCCGTTCTGTGCAGGAGAAAACGGATTTGCTGCGACGTATTGTTTCGGGAATTGTGAATAATGCGGGAATGCGTATCGATTCGGCTGCACAGCGTTTGTCCTCACTGAACCCAAACGGAATTTTACGGCGCGGCTATGCAATTCTTAATGACGCTGACGGCAAAACGGTGGACAGTATTAAAAATGTCAGTACGGACAGGAACTTACGGTTGCACTTTTCGGAGGGGTGTTAAAGGTTGCCGTAACGGGTATTCAGCCTGTCTTAAATGAAAAGCATACAACAGAAAATGGTTAAGAATTAAAAAGGCAACAACATGAACGATATCGATAATACGAATAAAAACTGCGGTGCCGCAGAAGTGTTTGGAGAACTGACATTTGAACAAGCGGCATCAAAACTTGAAGAGATAGTTGAAAAACTGGATTCCGGAGAAACACCTCTCGGCGAGACGGTAAAACTATATGAACAGGGAATCGCGCTCTCGGATTACTGCATGAAACTGCTTGCGGATTATGACGGCAGAATTGAAAAAGTTTCCCGCAGCACTGATGAAAACTGCGGCGAATAGGAAAAAAGATATTTAAAATGAATTCTCGACAGCGTATATGCTGCCCTGACTGCAACACAAGAATAGGCTTGTCTTGCGCAACACGAGGAGCGAGGGTTAAATACAGCTGACTGAACAACAGGTTCAAAAACCTAATCGGCAACTGACGATTTAACTGTCGGTGCGACACAAAACCGGTGGAGGGACACATGATGGATTTTGATGCACGAACAAAAAGTATTCAAACATTATTAACAACACACTGAATGATGCTTTTATAATGACAAATACACCCAAATTACTGCATGACGCAATGAAATACAGTATTGACGCGGGCGGGAAACGCATTCGCCCGTGCCTGACGCTCGGCGTGTGCGATATTCTGGGCGGCAACAGAAAATATGCAATTCGGCTCGGCAGCGGCATTGAAATGATTCATACGTATTCTTTGATTCACGATGATCTGCCCTGTATGGACAACGATGACATGCGGCGCGGAAAACCTTCGAATCACATGGTTTTCGGGGAAGCCCAGGCATTGCTTGCGGGTGACGGACTCTAACGTATGCTTTTGAATGGATGCTTGAGGCGGGAATTGGATTCAATAATCTTAATTATTATCGTGCAGTTGCGGAAATCGCTAAACGTGCAGGCGTTTCCGGCATGGTTGCCGGACAATCCATTGACCTTATCAGCCAAACCGAAGGCATTAAGAATGAAGACGAGCTGAACTATATCCATCGGCACAAGACTGCCGATCTGCTTATTGCAAGTGTAATTGCAGGCGCACTATGCGCAAATCCGACAGATATACAGCTTAAGACGCTTGAAGGCTATGCGGAGAAAATCGGAATTCTTTTTCAGATCACGGATGATATTCTTGATGCAGAGGGCGATGAAACGCTTGTCGGAAAGAACTTGCACAAGGACGAAACGGATAAAAAGCTTACATATGTGAGCCTTTACGGTGTGGAACGCTCCAAAAATATGGCACAGCAGATTGCGCAGGAAGCCGAACGGCTCCTCTTTACAACTTTCGGTGAAAACTGCAAATATCTTTACGATGTAATCTACTATATATTGAATAGGAACAAGTAATAATGGTGCAACACAGTGAAACAGCAGCGCAGACGGGAACAATAGTTGGGCTTGAGTCTCCGCAGGAGCTACAAAAGATGAGTATTGAACAGCTGAACGAGCTTGCGTCGAATATACGCAGCTATATCATTTCGGTTGTTTCGCAGAACGGCGGACATCTTTCGTCAAATCTCGGCGTTGTTGAGCTTACGATCGCGCTGCATTATTGTTTCGATTTCTCAAAGGACAGGCTTGTTTTTGACGTTGGTCATCAGAGCTATGTTCACAAATTGCTGACGGGACGCGCTCCGCAGTTCCCGACTCTTCGAACAAAGGGTGGAATATCCGGTTTTCCGAAACGCAGTGAGAGTGAATACGATGCATTTAATGTCGGCCATTCAAGCACAGCGATTTCTGCTGCACTCGGAATGCTCCGTGCAATGCGATTGAAAGGCGATTTTGAAAGCAGAGCGGTTGCACTCGTCGGTGACGGTGCTCTGACAGGCGGTCTTGCTTACGAAGCAATGGATGATGCAGGCGAAAAAGAACTGCCGCTTATTGTTGTTTTAAATGATAACAAAATGAGCATTGCAGGAAACGTTGGAGGCATGAGTGCACATCTTTCAAAACTGCGGACAAGCAAAAGCTATAAACGCTTCAAACGCAAATTCTCGGGAAGACTTAAAAAAATCCCTCTTGTCGGCAAATGCATAAGCGACACGCTTGAACGATTTAAAAACAGGATTAAGTATTTTGTGCTTCCGAATGTGCTGTTTGAAGAAATCGGTTTTACATATGCAGGACCGTTCGATGGACATAAAATCGAAGACCTCATTGAGATCTTTGAACATGCAAAGCATAATGTTCAGGATAAACCGATCCTTATCCATGTTGTAACGCAGAAGGGCAGGGGATATGCGCCGGCTGAGAAGAATCCAGAAAAAATTTCACGGCGTCGGAAAATTTAATGTTGCAGACGGCGCAACAAAAAGCGGAAATAACAATTCGCTTGTGTTTGCGAACGAGCTTTGCCGACTTGCCGAAAAGGATTCCCGCATTGTCGCTGTTACTGCTGCAATGACTTCCGGAACAGGGCTGACGGAGTTTAAAAAACGTTTTCCTGAAAGATTTTTTGATGTCGGTATCGCAGAGCAGCACGGGGTCACAATGTCCGCAGGCATGGCTGCAGAGGGGTTGAAACCTGTTTTTGCGGTGTACTCAACATTCCTTCAACGCGGTTATGATCAGCTGCTGCATGATGTATGCCTTCAAAAACTTCCCGTCGTGTTTGGAATCGACAGGGCAGGGCTGGTCGGTGCGGACGGGGAGACGCATCAAGGCGTTTACGACATTGCTTATTTTTTCGACATTACCGCGAGGAATTAAGCTGTTTTCACCATCTTCAACGAACGAGCTTTGTGCAATGCTTGATTACGCATTGACCCTTGATATGCCGTGCGCAATTCGCTATAATCGAGGACTTTTGCCGAGCAGGGAATGCAGCCACGGTACTTCTCTTGAGGATTGGGAGATTATAAAACGGCCGAAATGCGTCACTGTTGCAGCGACGGAAGACTGCTTCAGAATGCAGCGGCAGCATGTGAGGGATTGGACGTCGGTCTTGTGAACGCAAGACTTCTGTGTCCGATCGAAGAAAAACATATCGAATTATTCGAAAACACACGATGCCTGATTACTGTTGAAGATGGCAATGCCGACACCGGTTTCGGCGCACAAATGTCAAGGCTTGCGGCAGCACACGGGAAGATGCGTGTTGTTAATCTCGGTGTTCCGAACATCCCGATAGAGGCGGCAAGTATTGCCGAACAGGATGATTTTTGCGGACTGACAACTGAGAAACTGCGCAAGGTTATTCTTGAGGCTGTTGAATCGGTTCGCGATGATTGATTAGTGAAATATTTATGTGGATGGAGAAATGAATTGGCAAACAGAGTTGACAGCAAAATGGTTGAATTAGGGCTTGCACAAAGCCGCGAAAGAGCGCGCGCACTGATTATCGAGGGCGTTGTGCTTTTGGACGGTGTTCGCGTTATGAAGCCGAGTGATACGATTCGCGACGGGCAAATTCTTTCACTGAAAGAGAATCCGATTCCGTTTGTCAGCCGCGGCGGGTTGAAATTGCAGAAAGCTATCGATACTTATCAAATTTCGCTTAAAGACCGCGTCTGCGTTGACATAGGGGCATCTACCGGCGGATTTACGGATTGTATGCTGATGCACGGCGCAAAGAAAGTTTTTGCAGTTGATGTCGGTTACGGGCAGCTTGACTGGAAATTGCGCAATGATGAGCGCGTTGTTTGCATGGAACGCCACAATGCAAGATTCATGAATTTGGATTGGTTCGATGAGCAGCCGAGTTTTGCTTCGATAGATGTATCCTTCATCTCTATCGGTCTTATTGTTCCGCGCCTTAACGAATGCCTTTCCACAGGCGGAGCTGCGGCTGTTCTTGTTAAACCGCAGTTTGAAGCAGGACGCGATAAAATCGGCAAAAACGGCGTTGTGCGTGACAAAAAAACACATATTGAGGTTCTGACGAATGCAATCGAACATGTGCGGAGCAACGGCTTCAGCGTTCACGGAATTGAGTTTTCACCAATTACAGGACCGAAAGGCAATATCGAATTTCTCTTGTATCTCGGCCATGAGGAGAATGCGGCCGAATGCGGCATGGGCGAAACAGAGCTTGCGGAAGCGGTTGAAAAAACGGTAAGCGATGCGCATACGACTCTTAAATAACTTTGCATAAGCTTGACGGTGCGGCGGAGGATAAAAAATGAATCACAGAATTTTTTTCTATGTAAATGTTACAAAAACAGGTTCTGACGGTGTTCTGCGGAAGGCGACTGAAATTGCTGCACGCAGCGGGTATCAGTGCAAAGTATATGAAGATGCATCGTGCATGTTTGCCGACTGCATTGAAGAAGATGAGGATGAACCCGCCTGTATAGTTACAATAGGCGGTGACGGAACGACTCTCCGCGCCGTGTCCCATGCGGTGAATCAGGGGATCGAAATCATTACTCCGATTCTTGGAATCAACCTTGGCAAAATTGGGTTTTTCAGTGAAACCAACATCGAGGGCTTTGAAGAGACCTTGAAGCAGTTTTCGGAGGGAGACTATACAATAGAAACGGACAGAATGCTCAAGGCAAGTTTTAAGGATGGCAGAGAGTTCTTTGCATTAAATGATTTTCTTGCATATAAAAGCGGATTTTCGTCCGTATCGCATATTGAACTCGGAGTTGACGGCGCGGATGTCGGAATGATACACGGGGATGGCATAATTGTTTCCTCACGTCTCGGCTCAACCGGCTATTCAATTTCTGCCGGAGGTCCCGTGGTTGCGCCGAATCTTGATGTGATTCTCGTAACCCCCGTTTGTCCGCATTCGCTGACTGTCCGTCCGATTGCAGCTGCATTTGATTCCGTAATTGAAATCAATGCGCAAAGCGACTGTGTTATGTATGCAGACGGAATCAGCACCGTTCAGGTTCCGGCGGGAACGGGGTTCACTGTGTCCGGATGCAATAAACAAGTTGGATTCATCAGAACAAAAAAGAGAAATGTTTTTCGCCTCATCAGAGAGAGGCTGAATTGAACCGGCTCGGGAGGAAGGCAATATGCTGGAACGGTTGATAATTCGAAATATTGCGCTTATTGAGCATCTTGACTTTGAGCTCGGTGCCGGACTGAACGTCTTAACAGGTGAGACCGGTGCGGGAAAGTCGATTATTGTTGACAGTGTTAACCTTATTCTCGGTGAAAGGGCAAATCGCGAGCTGATTTCATCAGGCAGCCAAAAAGGCAAGAGTGGAAGCCTTCTTCAACATTAACGGACAGGATGGAGTAAAAAAACAACTTGACGCGCTCGGCATCGAATATGAAGATGATACGCTTGTTGTGATGCGTGAGATAACCGCTTCGGGAAAAAGCACTTGCAGACTGAACGGTGAAATAGTTCCGCTTGCAACACTGAAAACCGTGACGGATACGCTTGTTGATGTTCACGGCCAGCACGAGCATCAGTCGCTTCTTTCGCAAAAGAAACATATAGGAATGCTTGACAATTATGCGGGTTTGCCGGTTGCGGAGCTCAAAGAAAAAACGGAGAATCTTTATCGACGGCATTCTGAGGTCGTACACAAGTTGAATTCGGGCTTCCTGTCAGAGGCGGAGCGTGAAAGAAGAATCGATATACTTTCATATCAAATAAACGAAATAGACGCAGCTGCGCTGACTGTCGGAGAGGAAGCGACGATTCAAGAGGAACTGAACATGCTTTCCAATGCCGAAAAGATTAATTCAGCTCTCGAAAACAGCGGTGAAAACATATCGGGCGACGGCGGCGCATTGGAAAAACTCGGCTCTGCCGTGAATTCGCTTGCTCAGATTGCTGAAATATATTCAAAATACGCTGAGCTATATGAGCTTTTGAATAATACCTATTATGAGCTTGAGGATGGAGCATATCAGCTTCGCGAATTGCGGCTGGGATATGAGTATTCTCCGGAACGGCTTGACGAACTGGAGACAAGGCTCGATCTTATCAATTCGTTGAAAAGAAAATACGGAAGGACTATTGAAGATATCCTTAAATACCGCAGCGAAGCTTCGGCCGAGCTGGACGAGCTTACCGGTTCGCAGGAACTGAGGGATAAGCTGACTGCGGAGCGGAACAGGCTTGCAGCGGATTACTGCAAAACAGCAGCGAAACTGACTGAAAAACGCAAAGAAGCCGCTGAAGATCTGTGCCGAAGAATAACCGAACAGCTGCAGGAACTTGGAATGGCAAAGGCTGCGTTCGGCATTATATTCCTGCCGGAAGACGGAAAACTCCACGCAAACGGCAATGATGATGTTGAATTCATGCTGTCTGCAAACAAAGGAGAACCGCTTAAGCCTCTTTCAAAGGTAGCTTCCGGCGGCGAACTTTCACGCGTGATGCTGGCGATCAAAACTGTTTGTGCCGGTGTGGACGGAACGCCTACACTGATATTCGATGAAGTTGATACGGGTATAAGCGGAAGAACGGCCGTGATTGTCGGCGAACGGCTGTACAGCGTTGCGCGTTCAAGGCAGGTGCTTTCAATCACTCATCTTCCGCAAATCGCGGCTTTTGCCGATTGCCATTTGTTTGTCGAAAAGCATTCCGACAGTGAAAAAACGAAAACATCGCTCCGTGAATTGAACAATGCGGAACGCAGCGCAGAACTTGCACGAATTATGGGTGCATCGGCGGCGGATGAATCCGCACAGAAGTACGCAAGCGAACTTATCGAATCTGCCAACAGATTCAAGTTGTCAAAAGTCAATGAACCTGACTGATGACGCATAAAGGCTGCTGCAGACACTGTTTGATGTTTGCAGCGGCCTATTGTTTTATTGAAATCATTTAAACAAAATATATGTTGCATTTACCGAAATAAAGCGATACAATTAAAACTGTAGGATGGATGCATTATTCGATCAGGAATGAATGCGTTAATTTTCTATTATACTTGGCGTTACACAAAACCCGGAAGTGGGTTCATATGTTTGACGGAACATAACGCATAATACGTTGTGTTTTCGATAATGAAGCGGAAAGTGCAATGCAGGCACTTCCCGTAAGACAGCATCAAATTAATGTATAAACTCGCACGGGGCACCGATGCACGACAGTCGAAAAATCGAGTACCGTGTGAACAGAAAGGAAATATCAAATGTTCAAATTCACATGTGCGGCATTGACAAAAACAGGGAAGAAACCTGTGAACCGGGATAACTATATGGTGGGAAATCTGTATGTGCCACAGGATCATGCATATTTGCGTAATAATGCACAAGGAAAGACGGAACAGCCATTTTTCGTTGCAGCTGCTGACGGAATGGGTGATGAAGCATCGGGGGAGAAGGTCTCGGCAGAAACGGCTGAAGTCGGAAACAAAGGGAATGGTTCCAACGATTTCAATGATAACGAGAATCCAAAACGTTATCAAAAGAAAGTTATTATTGCTGTTATTTGTGCATTGCTCCTTGTTATTGGAATTCTTGTCTGTATTTTGTCTAAAACATCTAAAAAACAGTTAAATTTTCATGATGCAGCGTTCGAAAAAGCAATCAGGGAAGCCCTCAACCTTGCGGACGATGAAATGCTAACCACCGACATTCTACGCATAAAAGAACTTGATTTAAGTGAAAAGAGGCTATCGGATATCAGCGATATCGCTTCCTTTAAAAGACTGACAACGCTTAACATAAGCAGTAACGAAATCAGCGACATAAGTGCGCTTGAAAACCTAACCAACCTGACGGAGCTTGACTGGAGTTCCAACAAAATCGGTGTTATAAGCGATAGGGATGTAAGTGTACTTCTGAAGCCTAAAGAACTTGCAAGTGCTTAACTTAGGCTACAACAACATCAGCGACATAAGTGCACTTGAAAACCTAACTAACTTGCAAACGCTTGACTTAAGCTTCAACAACATCAGCGACATAAGTGCGCTTAAGAATTTGGCGAACCTGCAAGTGCTTGACTTGAGCTTCAACAACATCAGCGACATAAGTGCGCTTGAAAATATAACTAACTTGCAAACGCTTAACTTAAGCGGCAACAACATCAACGACATAAGTGCGCTTAAAAAACTAACCAACCTGACGGAGCTTGACTGGAGTTACAACAAAATCGGTGTTATAAATGATGAGCATGTAAGTCTACTTCGAAGCCTAAAGAAGTTGCAAACGCTTGTCATGAGCGGCAACGAAATCAGTGACATACGTGCACTCGGGAACCTAACAAATCTGAAGTCGCTTGACTTGAGCGACAACAGTATCAACAACATAAGTGCGCTTAGTAAACTAACGAACTTGCAAGCGCTTGACTTATGTTATAACAACATCAACGACATAGGTGCACTTAAAAACTAACGAACTTGCAAACGCTTCGCTTAAGCGACAACAGTATCAGCAGAATATTTGCAATTGGAAACCTAACGAACTTACAAATACTTAGCTTGGGCAATAACAACATCAGTGACATAAGCGCACTTAAAACCTTAACGAATCTGACGGAGCTTGACTTGGCCGACACAATGTATGGTTCGACCGGCAACAACATCAACGACATAAGTGCGCTTGGAAACCTAACGAACTTGCAAACGCTTAACTTAAGCGGCAGCAAAATCAGCGATATAAGCGCACTAAAAAACTTAACGGAACTGACTAAACTCGACTGGGGTTACAACAATATCAGCGACATAAGCACACTTGAGAACCTAACGAGCTTGCAAACGCTTGATTTAAGCGATAATAAAATCAGCGACCTACGTGCACTTGAGAACCTAACGAGCTTGCAAACGCTTGACTTGAGCTATAATAAAATCAGCGACCTACGTGCACTTGAGAACCTAACGAGCTTGCAAACGCTTGACTTGAACCACAACAGTATTAGTGGTATACGTGCACTTGGGAACCAAACGAACCTGCAAACGCTTGATTTAAGCGATAATAAAATCAGCGACATAAGCGCACTTGAGAACCTAACGAGCTTGCAAACGCTTGACTTAAGCTATAATAAAATCAGCGACCTACGTGCACTTGAGAACCTAACGAGATTGCAAACGCTTGACTTAAACTTCAACAACATCATCGACATAAATGCGCTTGAGAACCTAACGAGCTTGCAAGCGATTGACTTAAGTTTCAACAACGTCAGCGATATAAGTGCACTTAAAAACCTAACAAAAACTGACGGATCTCGACTGGGGTTACAACAAAGTCGGTATTATTACTGATAGGGATGTAAGTGTGCTTCGAGGCCTAACAAGCATGCAAGAGCTTGACTTAAGCGGCAACAATATCAGCGACATAAGTGCACTCGGGAACCTAACGAACCTTCGGTCGCTTGACTTAAACTACAACAATATCAGCGACATAAGTGCACTCGGGAAGCTAACGAACCTGCGGTCGCTTGGCTTATACGGCAACAACATCAGCAATATAAGTGCACTCGGAAACCTAACAAACCTTTGGTCGCTTGGCTTGAACGAAATAGTATAATCTATATAAGCGCACTTAGTAACCTAACGAGCTTGCAAACGCTTAACTTAAGAGACAACAACATCGGCGATATCAGTGCGCTTACTAATCTGACAAACCTGTTCTGGCTTGACTTAAGCGGCAACGACATCAGCGACGTAGGTGCGCTTGAAAATCTTTCAGGACTGCTTTTTGCTTTATTTAGATAATAATAATCTCACAAAGCAAAAAGTTGAAGAACTGTGCCTTAAACTCCCGCAAGCCCAAATACAAAGCGAATGGGTTGATAATGATGACTGACGTATCGGCTGCAATGTGTTTATACGACTGAAATTGCTGAAAACCCTGTCAGAGGTTGCGGCAGAGCGTGAATTTAAGCGCGAAGGCGTATAAAGATTGGCCTTGATATGTGCAATACGTCGAAGCCTTGCAAACGCAAGAAAATATGAGCTTGACTGAAAACATCTACAATTCATCCTAAAACAAAAAACCGACATGAAAATATCATGTCGGTTTTTGTGAACAAAGCCTCATTTGTGCGGCACATATTGTTCCGAAGCCTGCACCAAGCGCACGGTTCTCTGTGAATAATCGATAACCAACATACAAACAATAACGCTGCTGATGTTCGGCAAATGATAAATTGGGGTGTTGTACGTATGGGTAAGGAAAGAAGGTATTTTTTCATAGTAAACGGAACGGAGATTCCAAGGAAAAAAGATTGTTTAAATAATACCACGGTGAAGAATTGCTGCGCATACAGAACAGGCGAAGTAATTTCTGCGCACCATAACACGGATAGCAAGCTTCGAGGACATATCAGCATTAAAATTTTCGGCATTATACTTTCTGCGCTGGTTGTTTTTTAAACTATTCTCCGCGTATGCGTGCGGTGAGGGCTCTGCCGAAGGCTGTTTTCATAAACAGCGTAAGCACATTGAATGATGCTGAAAAAGGGGAAGCTCAATGCTTGGATTATTTAAAAAGCACCCTTTCAATATTTGAATCGGAATCAACGGCGCATGGGCAGGAAGGCGCACTGAATGTCACGGAATCGGGGGACGAAACACTCGGCGCAAAACGGATCTCGGTGCGTTTGTTTAATCTGTTCGAACTCGCAAACGTGCCGATATATAACCAAGAACGTGCAATGCTGTATCCCGGCGGACGCGCTGTCGGGATATCGATTAATCTTCGGGGACTGCTTATTGTCGGCAGCGGTTCGTTCCGAAACAGAGACGGTCGGGAATGCTGCCCGGCAAAACGGGCGGGATTTCGTGCAGGTGACGTTATTTTAAGCATTAACGGCACTGCGGTGTCAACAAGCGAAGAGATGCAGCTTGCATTGAACGCAAATCCGGACAGCGCACAAATAGTTTTTGAACGAAACAACCGACGGCAGACATTAACCGTAAAACCCGAAATGGGTACAGACGGCAAGGCGAAAATCGGCGCATGGGTGCGCGACAGCACGGTCGGCATCGGAACGCTGTCGTTTGTTACGGAAAAAGAAAAAGCTTCGGCTGCACCGGACATGCGCTTTTGGATGCGGATACCGGCAGTTTGCTGAATGTCAGGAAAGGTGAAATGGTCGAAGCGGATGTTCTCGGAGTTACAAAGGGTTCGAGCGGTTTTCCGGGCGAGCTGCGCGGGGCATTTGGTGCGAAAAGCCTGCGCATAGGAAGCATTGATGTTAATACGGAACTCGGGATTTTCGGCATTGCGGATTCTGCGGATTATACATGCGAAGCGGGAGAGACCTTGCCGATAGCTTTTCCGAACGAAGTGCATAAGGGAGAAGCTTATATTATAACTCAGATTGACGGTGAGAAACCTCAGCCGTACAGTTGCAAAATTATAAAAAATGCAGCGCAATCCGTGCCGAGTCAGAAAGGGCTTGTTATTGAAATAACCGATGATCGACTACTTAACAAAACAGGTGGGATCGTGCAGGGGATGAGCGGAAGCCCGATCGTCCAAGACGGCAGGATAGCGGCCGTTGTAACCCATGTTTTTGTTAATGAACCTAACAGAGGTTACGGTGTTTATGCGTTTTGGATGTATTCTGTAGCCTGCGGTGAGAATTAACAGCGAGCTTTAAACAGAAAAAACATAAATATATTGCCTGAAACCGTCCGAATTGTATTGACAATACATACATGAATGTGTATAATCTCGAAAATATCAGAAAAGGAGATAAAGCGATGCAAAAGCGCAGCAAAAAGCAGCAGAATACTCTCGTCAATTCCTTGCTTAAAGTAGTCGTCGGAATGTTTTTTGCCGTACCCGAACTTTTGCACAGTCAAGCATCGCCTCTTCAATATCGCTGCAAAGCTCACTGAGCAGCGGTTAACCTTATAAGGATGAATTCAAGCGGTGCAGAGGAGAATCTGTACCGCTTGTTTGCATATATAACGCATCAGCAGCAAAGGAGAATTCAAAAAAATGCTTACGCACAAAGGAACAAAAGAATTGACAACAAAACGCTTAAAACTTCGCAGATTCACCGTTGATGATGCGCAGGATATGTTCAACAATTGGGCGAGTGATGCGGAGGTAACGAAATTCGTGAGCTGGCTTCCGCATTCGACACCCGATTTAACCCGCGAACTTCTCGGCAAATGGGTTGAGGAGTACGAAAAACCCGATTATTACAGCTGGGCCATTGAATACAACGGCAGACTGATCGGAAGTATCGGTGCACCAAGCATAACGGAGCGCGATGAACGCACTGAAATCGGTTATTGCATTGCACGGGATTGCTGGAACAAAGGCATAACAACCGAAGCACTTGAAGCGGTTTGCAACTACCTCTTTGATGAGGTTGGATTCAACAGGCTTGAAATCCGTCATGCAACCGAAAACCCTGCTTCAGGAAAAGTGGCGCAGAAATGCGGCTTTATACCCGAAGGAATAATGCGGGAGAGTTTTCGCTCGTCAAGGGGAGTTTTCTGTGATCTTGTAATGCTCGGGCGTTTAAAAAGCGACAGAAACTGAGCAGACGCGGCGAATCACATTTTGTTGTGGGCTGTTGATTGCACGCAAAACAAAAAGCCGACTCCCGAGACAAAAATCGGAAGTCGGCTTGAACTGTATCCAATGCTCTATGACTGTTCGGGGTTATTTGCCCGAATAAGCTTTTGATACCTTTTTCTTTATTCGCGTTAATGCATTGTCAACTGTTTTTGTGCTTCTGCCAATGCTTTCGGCGATCTGCGCATAGCTTTTTCCGGAGATATAAAACCGTAAAACACTCAACTCAAGTTCCGTAAGCTCTGCTTTGAGCCCGTGCAGGATGTGAAGTTCCGCCTCGCGGTCAATGGCAAGCTCCTCCGGGTCGATTGTGGCAACAAGCAGGATCGAGTCGCCGAGACAGCGCGCCTCGTCATCGGGATTATCGAAAAAAACCGGCTTGTCGAGCGAAATATAGCTGTTCAGCGGAAAGTGCTTTTTGCGTGTTGCGCGTTTTATTGCAGCAATAATGTTGTTGCCTATACAAACCTCTGCATAGGTTCGGAAGCTTGTATGCTTTCGCAGTCATAATCACGAATCGCGCTGAACAGGCCGATTGAACCTTCCTGAACAAGATCGGAATGATCCGCACCGATAAGAAAATAGGGACGCGCCTTTATACGCACAAGAGGCATAAAACGAACAACAAGTGTATGCTCGGCATCATTGCTGCCGTTCTGGGCAAGTCGAGCCAATGCCTCATCGTTCAGGCTGTCAAGATTCTCAATATCGGCGGAAACTCCGTCGTTCGGGAGAGTCTTCATTTTTAATTCACGCTGTCCTGTCTGTTCTTTTCAAACATGATGATAGCTGCCGCAACCGATGCATTAAGAGAATCGATCTTGCCTTTTATCGGTACGGAAACAAGGAAATCACATTTTTCCTTTACAAGTTTGCTGAGCCCACTGCCTTCACTGCCGATAACGAGTGCAAAGCCGCCCTTCATGTCTGCTTCATACATACTGTTGCCCGCCATGTCGGCGCCGGCAATCCAAAGGCCTTCCTTTTTCAGTGTTTCAATTGCAGAAACAAGGTTCACAACACGGGCGATTCGCATGTGTTCCGCCGCTCCGACAGAGGTCTTCACAACCGTTGCCGTTACGGGTGCACTGCGACGCTTTGTTATAACAACTCCGTGTGCGCCGGCGCACTCCGCACTGCGGATGATTGAGCCGAGATTATGCGGATCTTCAACGCCGTCAAGAAGAATAACAAAGGGTTTTTCATCGCGAACGCGGGCATAGTCAAGTATATCCTCGAGTTCGGCATATTCAACACCCGGGATTTCTGCAACGATGCCCTGATGGTTTCCGGGTTTGCCGTTATGGCCGAACGGCATGCAGATTTCGTCCAGCTTGGAACGATCCACTTCTCGAATAACAAGATTCTCATCACGGGCAAGACCGATGATTTCGCCCAAAGAACCATCGTGTTCCTTTGTTACAAGGATACGGTCGATGCTTCGTCCGCTTTTGATTGCTTCCTTGACGGGATTTCTGCCCATGATGATGCTGGGCATATCACGCTCCTGCTCGTCATTTTCAACGATTTCGGGAGAAGGAAATGCATTGAATTCAACATCAAGTACTTCATCTTCAAAGAAGTCTGACTCGAAAGGCTTTCTGCCGCTGTCAAAGCGGGGCTTTCTGTCGCTGTCAAAGCGGGGCTTTCTGTCGCCGTCAAAGCGCGGTTTTCTGTCGCTGTCAAAGCGAGGCTTTCTGTCACCGTCGAAGCGGGGGTTTCTGTCGCTGTCAAAGCGCGGTTTCCTGTCATCATTGAAGCGAGGCTTCCTGTCACCGTCAAAACGAGGTTTTCTGTCGTCGTTAAAGCGGGGCTTCCTTTCATCATTGAAGCGGGGTTTTCTGTCGCCGTCAAAGCGCGGTTTTCTGTCGCCGTCGAAGCGGGGCTTCCTGTCATCATTGAAGCGGGGCTTCCTGTCGCTGTCAAAGCGGGGTTTTCTGTCGCTGTCAAAGCGGGGTTTTCTGTCGCCGTCGAAGCGGGGCTTTCTGTCATCATTGAAGTGAGGCTTTCTGTCACCGTCGAAGCGGGGTTTTCTGTCGCCGTCAAAGCGGGGCTTCCTGTCGCTGTCAAAGCGAGGTTTCCTGTCGCCGTCGAAGCGGGGCTTCCTGTCATCATTGAAGCGGGGCTTCCTGTCGTCCGAATAACGGGAACCATCGCTGTTCTTTCGATTGGGACGCTTGTAATCATCGCTGCGCCTGCCGCCGCGATCGTTGTAATTTGCCATCTTTTTCTCCTGTTAATTAATCTTCTTCTATTTCTCTGCCTGTTCTGCAATCTCAGCTGTATCGTGCAGCGCAATGCGCATAAGCTGCGAAAGCCGCTCATCTTTGCCGGACAGATAGAGGTATCCGACAAGACTTCCATTCCTGTTGCAATCCTGTAGTCAATGATCGCTGCATTTTTCGGCACAGACCCCATATGCGCATTCCTGCCGCGCCGAAAAACTGCGGATTCATCATCCGTTAACAGCGCCTCGATACGGCGAAATGCTGCGGCCTGTGCCTTGGCACAAACGCGTTTTGCTGCGCCTATGTGCAGCCCGTGTGCCGTAAGCGTTGTTGAATCAACTAATTCCGTGCGCACAAAAAGGTCATATATCGTGTCGCCGATATATGCAAGCACAAGCGGTCCCAATTGCTTTGGATCCTTCGGATGCTTTGGATCCTTTGCTCCGGTGCATTTCGTCGCTTGACGTACCCCGGAAATCAGATCGGTGTTGTTGTCACAATTCGCATAATTCATCACAATACATTATAACGCCGAATTCGAAAAATTCAATAGGCTTTGGAAAATATTTTTGATGATTGTGTTCCGACCGTTCGTGCGGGCACAGTCACGGTTTTGCTTTAAACAGAAAGCGGACAGGCCGCAAAGACAGTGTTTACGGCCTATCCGTTTTTAAATTGGGGCAAACTGATGCAGCAGCAATTCAATCTGTGCGGAGATTAACGCTCCCGCAGTTTTTGCAGCAATTGGGGAAAAGGCGAAAGTGAACGCCGCAGAATTCCGTGCATTTGAGCGATCGCAATGCCGTAATTTGTAATGCTGACACCTGCTTTTTCAGCTTTTTCAAGTCTTGAATGAACCTCACGCTCGTTAAGCATACATGCGCCGCAGTGAACAACCAAGGCATATTTACGAAGCTCATCAAGACTCGGAAAGTCTCCGCCGGATGTGAAATCAAAGAACAACTCCTTTTTTGCATACTCTTTTATCCATCCCGGCATTTTAACCGTTCCGATATCGTTGCACTGCCTGTGATGAGTGCAGCCCTCTGAAATCAGCACCCTGTCGCCGTCTGCGAGCATGTTGAGTTTTGCTGCGCCTGCCGTGAAAGATTCAAGCTCACCTTTATAACGGGCAAACAGGATTGAGAACGACGTCAGCAATATGTCTTCGGGAACGATTTTGCTGACCTTTCCGAACGCTTGAGAATCGGTGATAACAAGTTTAGGCTTGCGTGCGATTGCGGCGAGAGCAGCTTCAAGCTCCGTGTCCTTAACAACAATGTTGACAGCGGCTGCATCAAGTATGCTGCGTATCATCTGCTGCTGCGGGAGAATAAGTCGTCCCTTCGGCGCAGATTCATCAATCGGCGTTACGAGAACAACAATGTCATTCGGCGATACCAAGTCTCCGATGAGCATTCTTTCGTGTTTGGCGGAAGGCAGAAGTGACCCGAGTCGATTTTTTAACTCGTCAATTCTAAACCCTGTTTTTGCGCTTACGTAAAGGCTGTTATTTTTGCTCTTCGGAATCGCGCTCAAAAGGTCACACTTGTTGAAGGCAATGACAAACGGAATTTTCTTATCGGTAAAAATGCGCATAAGCCTGCCTTCGTGTTCGCCAAGACCCGCAGCGGCATCCGCAACAAGGACGGCAATATCAGTTTTTTGCAGCATTTTTTCAGCACGCTCAACACGCATTGAGCCAAGCTCACCTTCATCATCAATGCCGGGCGTGTCAATGATGACAACGGGACCTATCGGAAGCAGCTCCATAGTTTTTTGAACAGGATCGGTTGTAGTCCCTTTTTATATCGGAAACAAGTGCAAGATTCTGTCCCGTGACAGCATTCACAAGGCTGGATTTTCCCGCATTGCGTAACCCGAAAAAGCCGATATGCACCCGTTCGGCGGCGGGCTTATCGTTTAAACTCATTTTCCCCTCCGAATATATCTTGACAGTTTTAAAATCAGAACCTGAAATCACGCCTGTTGGATGAACGAATGTCTGCAACATGCTGCCTTGTAAGTTCGCGGACCTTCTCGTTGGGAATCTTTTCAATTTCACGTGAAATCATTTCGTATCCAATGTTTCGCGTTTCGTCTGAAGCATAGTCAACAAGGAACTCTGTCAGTGTCATGAGTGCATTGGGGTGACAGCAATTCAGAATCTGTCCGTTTTGCACAAACTCATGAACCTGTCGCCTGTGCGACCTTCGCGATAACATGCCGTGCAGAATGACGGGATGTGATCCAGTTCCATAAGCCAGCGGACAACCTCATCAAGTGTGCGCTGATCTGAAACATCGAACTGCTCGGAGTCATGCGGACGCTCTTTTTCCGTGTATCCGCCGACGGAAGTGCGTGATGCACCGCTGATCTGCGAAATGCCGTAATCAAGCACCTTGCCGCGTATCGTCTCGCTTTCACGTGTGGATATTATCATGCCGGTATACGGCACGGCGATGCGGATACATGCAATGATCTTTGCAAAGAGTTCATCGGAAAGGCTGTTGTCAAAAACATTAGGATCGATATCATCCGCATGTTTGATTCGCGGAACGCTGATTGTGTGCGGCCCGACGCCGTGAACTGCTTCAAGATGCTCGGCATGCATCAGCAGCCCTGCAAATTCATATTGATAACCCTCCAATCCAAACAAAACACCGAGTCCGACGTCATCAATGCCGCCTTCCATTGCTCTGTCCATTGCCTCGGTATGGTAATCATAGTCGTGCTTCGGTCCCGTCGGATGAAGTTCAAGATAGCTCTTTTTATTGTATGTTTCCTGAAACAGGATGTACGTTCCGATGCCGGCATCCTTAAGCTTCCGATAGTTTTCAACCGTGGTTGCGGCAATGTTCACGTTCACCCTGCGAATATCTCCGTTTTTGTGGTGAACGGAATAGATAGTTTTTATGCATTCGAGTATGTACTCTATCGGGTTGTGAACAGGATCTTCGCCTGCTTCGATCGCAAGGCGTTTATGCCCCATATCCTGCAAAGCGATTACTTCCTGACGCACTTGTTCCTGCGTCAGCTTAATACGGGCGATATGTTTGTTTTTGAGGTGATACGGACAGTATACGCAGCCGTTCACGCAGTAATTTGAAAGATAAAGCGGAGCGAACATTACGATTCTGTTTCCGTAAAAAGCAAGCTTTATGTCGTTTGCAAGCTTGTACATGCGTTCGGTAACTTCGGGAATATCGCATGCAAGCAGAACGGATGCTTCCCTGTGGGTGAGTCCCGCGCAGGTTACGCCGTTTCCGCTGCGCTTCGGTGCGGCCTTTTCGAGCAGACTGTTGATTAGGTCGATATTGTGCTTATTTGCTTCCGCATAAGCAATGGTTTCGCGGATTTCCTCATCGTTGATGAACTCCTCCGCACGGAGGGATTTGGGATCAAAAATAGCCATATTATTCCTTTCTTGTCGGTCGGATTACTCTTTCCGTCAGATAAAATTATCGTAACAATGCTGTTGCCTGGAGATCTTCCCGGCAAGTGCCGCCACACACTCGCTTAATGTCGAAACAAACTTCGCAAGCATCAGCAAGCTGCGGCGGTGCATCTTCATTTTTTATTCAAAAAGCTTCAGATTATTCAGCGCTTGATATCTCCCCCGTGAAGTGACGGTTTGAAAGCCGATCGCGTTCAACCTGCCGTTCAGGCATTTAAGGCACTGTGCAGATTCATCACCTGTGCATATTTTGTTGTCATAAAGCGAATATTTCTTTCGCACGGCAATGGGGGACAGGTTCGGCATCACGACATTGGCTCCGGCAAGAATGCCTTTTTCACGTCCGTTCGGGTCGATCGTGCCGAGTGCTGTGGTGGAGGGCAAAAGAATATTCGGCTTTATGAGCCTTATCAGTGAGAGAAGAAAACAGGTCTGCTCAACACTTCCTGCCGGGAATTTTGCAAACGGCGTGTCTTTATGCGGAATAAACGGGCCGATGCCGCACATATCCGGGGAGAATTCTTCAATGAATTTCAAATCTTTTGCAAGCGCTGCCGTTGTTTGCATCGGTGAACCGACCATGAACCCGCAGCCCACCTGAAAACCGATTTCCTTAAGATCTTTCAAACAGCGCATTCGATTTTCAAAGGACATTTCCAAAGGGTGCAGCTTTCGATAATGCACGGAATCGGCCGTTTCATGCCTCAAAAGGTAGCGATCTGCGCCGGATTCAAACATTTTCAGATAATCACTGCGAGGATATTCGCCGAGCGACAGCGTTATTGCACAATCCGGAAAACAGCTGCGTATTTTTACTGTGCGGCAGATTTTTCCGACAGGAAGCATGCCTTCACCGCCCTGAAGCACAAAAGTACGAAAGCCAAGCGCATAACCCTCCCGACAACAGTCAAGGATTTGCTCTTCCGTTAAAACATAGCGTTCCGCATTGACGTTAGATTTTCGAATTCCGCAATACAGACAGTCATTTTTGCAGCAGCTGCCGACTTCGATAAGTCCGCGAATGAAAACATCCGTTCCGTAAATTTGCTTTCGGAAAAAATCAGCTTTTTTGCTGCATAAGCTGCCGTTTCGCTGTTTTGTGCAGAAATAAGCTGTTCATATTCTTCAAGTTCGAGTGTGTGTACGGCTGCAAGTCTGTCAACGAGACTTTTTGCGTATTCAATGCCGGTGTTTTTTTCAGCTTCCAACTTTTTTCTCCCTTCGAATCGGAATCAAATACCAAAATATAGGCAAAATCAGCTAATCACTGATTACGTTTGAATATGCTGTTTTGACGCTTATTCCGACAATATTGCCGAGCCTGCCTGCAAGTGCCGAAATAACATCCTGCGGCGCATCAATTGCAACGGAAAGGATATTAACATGCCGCGCCCTGTACGGCAGCCCCATTCGCCCGATAATGTATTCTCCGAATTCGTGCAGAACGGCATTCAGTTTTTCAACCGAATCCGCCTTATCAACGATGATTGCCATCACAGCCACTCTTGTTTGCATAGCTTTGCCCCCTCCTTATTTTTGCGTTTGAATCTGCTGCTGCCGTATGCGGTTCAAATCGCAGCGAAAAACGTTTATATAAACAAAAAACGCCGTACCCGCAGGAAATGGGTACAGCTGAAAACGCCCGGCATACACACCCGCTGTGAATTCATAAAATGCTGCGGAGTGTTTTAAAAGTGGGAACCGGTATCAACTTGTGACCCCTTTCCGTCGGAACGAAGCAGGTTTCGTTCCTGTTGTCAGGTTTCACCTACATTATAACCGAATCGGTGAAAGATAGCAAGCCCTATCACTGAATGATTTCGGAATATTTTTTAAACAGAGTCATGTATTATATTTCAACTGTATTTATTCAGGGTGACAGAACAGCCGAGTTCGGCGGGCTTGACTGCTCATGCGAAAACGAATATAATAAACTATGCCGCAGTTGCGCAGAAAATTTTTGCGGCAGTATTTTGCAGTTGATGGCAGCAGGGGAAGGTTATGACAGAAAAAAACAATCCTTGGGACATATTTGAAAACGGTGCAGACGGTTCAGCCTCACACTTAAAACGGTCGTGCGGAATACTCATGCCCGTATTCTCACTGCCGTCTCCGCACGGTATCGGAACATTTGGAGCGGCGGCATACGAGTTTGCAGATTTTCTTGCAGCTTCGGGACAAAGCTATTGGCAGGTTCTGCCGCTTAATCCGACGGGCTTCGGAGATTCTCCCTATCAATGCTTCTCTTCCGCTGCGGGCAATCCGTATTTTATTGACCTTGACATGTTGGTTGATGACGGACTGTTGACCGCTGATGAAGTGCAAAAAAGTGATTTCGGCGGTGAACTGCGCCGCATTGACTATGGCAAACTCTTCTCCTTACGTCTTCCGCTGCTGCGGCTTGCGGCAGAGCGAAATATACGCCGCAATGCAGCGGAGGTTGAGCAGTTTTCACGCTGCTGCTCAACGCAGATTTATGATTACGCCGTCTTCACTGCATTGAAAACACATTTTGGCATGAAACCATGGACGGAGTGGAATGCGGGCAAAGCAATGCCGAAGCAGCTTGTTCCAGCCGAGTTTGTCGAATCACAAGCCGATGAGATTCGCTTGCAATTATCGATTCAGCAGCTTTTCTTTAAGCAATGGAACCGGCTGAAAAACTATGTGAATCAACTCGGTATAGGAATTATCGGAGATGTTCCGATTTATGTTGCGCTTGATTCTGCGGACTGCTGGGCAAACAGCAGACATTTTATGTTGGATGAATCATTCGTGCCGACTGATGTTGCGGGGGTACCACCGGATTACTTCAGTCCCACCGGGCAGCTTTGGGGCAATCCTCTTTACAATTGGGAAATTCACGCTTCCGAAAACTATGCATGGTGGGCGGAACGTTTGCAATGCGCACAAAAGCTTTACGATGTTGTCCGTATTGATCATTTTCGCGGGTTTGAAAGCTTTTTGGGCCGTTCCGTTCGGTGAAACCACGGCGGAAAACGGCAGGTGGCTTCCCGCGCCCGGAATGGATTTTGTCAATGCAGTAAAGAAAAGGCTGCCGGGATTATCGTTCATTGCGGAAGATCTCGGTTTCCTGACACCGGAGGTACATGAGCTTGTTAAAAACTCGGGCTTCCCCGGCATGAGCATTCTTCAGTTCGGGTTCAACCCGGATGCAAACAGCGATTACCTGCCGCACAGAGTGGCAGAAAACAGGGTATACTATACCGGTACGCACGACAATGCACCGATTATGCAATGGTTCGCAGAGGCCTCGGAGTCCGAACGCAGATTTGCAGAACAGTATCTTGCGCTGAATGCCGCCGAGGGTATCAACTGGGGTATGATTCGCGGAGGCATGTGTTCGCCTGCCGGAATCTTTATCGCGCAAATGCAGGATGTTCTCGGGCTTTCGGCGGAAGGGAGAGTCAACACTCCGGGCGTTGCTTCCGGAAACTGGCAGTGGCGGATGCTGCCGCACGAATGCAGTGCCGCGCTTGCGGAAAAGCTGCGGGAGTATACGCGAATGTACGGAAGACTGCACGACTGCGGCGAGATAAACTATGAACACAATAGCGTTGTTCCGCATGAGTACTGCGGCAAAAATGCCGACACACAAAAACGGTACAAATTGCTTGTTCGGGCTGCTGCGGAATATCTCGATTCAGTCGATAACTGAGTGACAGAATAAAATTATACTATTTCATAAGAACGAATTAAGCTTACTCGGCGAGGCTGAGTATGATTCCGCCTGTCATTCCCGCAAGAAGACACATCAGCGCATCGACAGCAGTTGAACTTCCGATGGAAAATTCACCTGAAGCCAAACCGAAAACCGCAAGTGAAATCACAATATAGACAACGCCGCAGAGCGCACCCGTGAGCCAACGGCGTTTTTTCTGCTTGCGTGCGCCGAGCAATGCTGCGAAAAGTGCGCAACACGCCTTCACGGCAGGATTGAGTATTCGCGTGCTTTCTATCGGCAGAACCTGCTTTTGCATCAATAGAGCCGCAAGTGCGACAAGGCCGAGACTCATTGCGAGTGCGCCAAATACGCCTTCCAAAACGTATACAAGGGGTTTGGACTGTTTTTTATTGCCTGTTTTTTTCTTCAATGCCATAACTGCCTCCGCATTCGGTGTGTTGATAATAACCAATATGCAAAGACAGAGGAGATTATGATTTGAAACATGTCCAAGATCGGAACGCGCTGCCGAAAAAGCAGTTTTTGCGGCTTATTTTTTTCGAACAGCGGCAATAAGTTTCACTTCCGCATTAAAGTCAGTTAATTTTGTGTTGATGTAAAAATGAATATCACCAAGGTATCTGTCGTAGGTTTTCATGCTTTTGTATGCCGAAACGGTACCGGAGATGATTTTTTCAAGATCTACGCTGTTATATTCTTCTTTGTCAGCAAAAAGTTCTGCAAGCGAGCGGATGAAACCGTCAATCAGCTCTGCGTCGTATTTTTCGCGCAATTCATACTGCTCCTTAAGAGTTCTTGCAACAGCATCAGTTTCCGGGTCGTCGAGAATTTCGGCATAAATATAGTTGAATTCAAGAATGCATTCGGCAGTTTCTCCGTTTGAATCGGGCTTCACAACCAGTCGGCCATCACCGGAAATGCGGTTAAGCATTAAACTGCATTCGAGCGAACCATCGGTAAGCGTGCTGCGCTGCGTAATTACACAATCCAAATCGGCAGATTGCAGGCCAGATACCAATTCTTGCGGGGAGAGCTTCGGAATCGGGCTTGGCGTAACGTTGACTGTTTCGGTTTGAACGGCAGCCGCACTCGGGTTCGGACTTGCTGCTGCTTCAATGCTGCGCTGCTTTTTACCGTAGAGAAGAAACACGAAAATGCAAAAAAAGAACCAACACGGCATAAATTAGAATCTTGATTATTCCCGCCGTTCGGTTCCCGCCGTTTTTTTGCTTTTTGCTCATTGAAATCCTCGCTTTGCCGCCCGGCGCGGAAACAGCACCGGGCAGCGTAATGCAGATAACAAGTGTTTCGAGTTAAGCTTCGGTCAATCTCAGATTACAAAATTGCCGTTCTCAAAGACCTTGATTTCTTTTCCGTCGTGCGTTGTGCCGACGATGGAAAGATCCTTTGAGCCGACCATGAAGTCAACATGGGTCATGCTGTCGTTCAGTCCATGTGCCTTGAGCTCTTCTTTGGTCATTTTGTCTCCGTCCTTGATGCAGGCATAGGAATCGCCGAAAGCAAAGTGGCAGGAGGCGTTTTCGTCAAACAGAGTGTTGTAAAACAGCACGCCGCTGTTGGAAATCGGTGAATCATACGGCACAAGGGCGACCTCGCCGAATCTTGATGCACCCTCATCAAGAGTTATAGCCTTTTTAAGGAACTCCTCCCCGACTTCTGCGTGAACTTCGGTTATGACACCGTCCTTCAGGATCATGTGGAAGCCGTCAATAATATTGCCGCTGTCCACAAGCGGTTTTGTTGCAACGATTTTGCCGTTTACGCCGTCGCGCAGCGGAGCGGTGAAAATTTCCTCTGTTGGCATGTTTGCAACAAACTCGACTCCGCCCTTGCTGAATTCGGACCCGGCCATCCAAATATGATTTTCCGGCAGTTCAACAGTAAGATCCGTTCCGAGAGAATTTGTATAGTGGAGAGATTTGAAATTGTAAGCATTGAGCTTTTCGCGCTTTTCTTCAAGAACTTTGCAATGCTTGCGCCAACGATCAATGGCATCGCCGCAGCCGGTTATGCGAACCGCTTTGAAGATCTCTTCCCACAGTTTCTCCATTGCCTGTTCTTCCGAAAGGTCGGGGAAGACCTTCTTTGCCCATGACGGACGGGAATGGACGCAACGCACCACTGAACGGCACTATTCATCATTTCAATGCTGAATTCCTCATTGGCCTTGCCGCTTGCAATGTTTGCACGTGCGATACGCTCAGGGTCAACACCCTTAAGATTTTCGGGATCCCTCGCAGCAATGGTAAGGAAGCATGCGCCTTTTTTCAAAAGACCGATAGGACGCTCGGCTTCCCACGGGAAAACCTGATCAAATACTTCGTCAGCTGCATTAAGATAGTACTGACGAGTCGCAAAATCATCATTCCAGTTCATGATAACCTGCTTTGCTCCGGCTTCATATGCGGCGGCAATGCACATTCTTGCAAAATATGCACAGTCAACCTGCGAACTTATAACAACATATTGATCTTTTTGAACGTTCAAACCAACATTGATAAGCAGTTGAGCGTATTCCTGAAGTTTATCTGTCATTGAATTCTTTCTCCTTTTCAATACTTTCACCGTTGCAGTGCAATCAGCATATACAGGATAGCATATTTGACAGAAAACGTCAATCGTTTTTTGCGGTTTTATCTAAATCCGCATATGAATTGATGCAGGAATAAAGGACGGGCGAGTTTTGCACATTATTCTTGTTCCGCGCCAACCTATACCTTGAGCAGCCTTTCCGCCTGCGGAACGTACAGCGTAAGCTTCCTCTTCGCTTCGTTCCGCCAGGGGAATCAAATGCTTGTCCTGCGGTCCGCTCCCTTGGTGAGTTTTTTCATAGTATAGCCAATCGCATTAAGCAGCTTGTGCTTGCTCTTAACTTTTTGGCGGGATTGAGCAAATAACCCTTTAGTTTTCTCCGCAATACCAGCTCTTCTTTATGGTTTGGCTTATGATTTTTATCGTAACGCCCGAAATATGAAGGCGGGGGCTCTCTGTCTAAGTGTTTCTCCTTAGCATCGGAACTCCCGATCCGGTCAATTCTTTTTCCTTGACCTGTTCGAACTGTTTTGGTCGTTTTTTTGCTTATCATCTTTTCTCCTCCTTACGCATCCGTTTATGTATTTACTTGGCTTTAAATTATCAATTCTTGAAATTTCAGTCATACCTTTTACAGTAAGGTTTAAGCGTCTGTCAATATTCACTCGATCTCCGGTTTGCGGATCCACATAAACAATTTTACTGTTTTGATGTTTGGCAATGAACACGTGCGTTTTTCTTTCCTTTCCAGACACATACACAACGACTCTTGAACCATATCCGCATTATACCACACCACTCAATCTTTTTGCCGGCGTTGACACGCACCTGAAACGCCGGTATTCAAAAACAGATTTAAAATAAGTGAATTTCACTGAGGCGGATCCGTGGGGTTAAATCGTCTGTTTAAGTATTACAATTAAAGCATTGCAAACGGATGCAAACAGTGGTAAAATACACTTGTTTGGGGATGTGGCTCAGCTGGTTAGCGCGCTTCGCTCACATCGAAGAGGTCGGGGGTTCGAGTCCCTTCATCCCCACCAAACACAGAGGCACCCGGCGGGTGCCTCTGTGTTTAGTTATGTCTACGGGACTCGAAGCCGGGGGAAACGGGGCTGTTGCATTAGTCCCCAAAACAATACCGGGCAGCGCACAATGTGTTGGCCGGGTTTTTGCATATACCTGATTTGCTCGAAAACTGACAGACAGCGTTGCAGCGGCACAATGAAAACGAACAAGAACAAATCGCAATGACAATAAATGCGGCAATTATCAATTCGAAAAAAATTCATGATAAACTATTGACAACAGATGCAAACAGGTATAAAATAGTGTTAGCACTCAAGAAGAACGAGTGCTGACAGACGAACTTAATTCGATTATACAGCAATTTCGATATGTTCGCCAAACAGCAACGATTATAATTAACGAGGTGATATAAATGTCAAAGAAACAGTTTAAAACGGAATCAAGCGGCTGCTTGATCTGATGATCAACTCTGTTTACACAAACAAGGAGATTTTTCTTCGCGAGTTGATTTCGAATGCAAGCGATGCGCTTGATAAGCTTTATTTCAAAACTCTTACGGACAATTCCGATATCAAGCGCGGAGATCTCGAAATCCGCATCACAGCGGACAAAACGGCACGCACATTGACGATTTCCGATAACGGCATCGGCATGACAAAGGAAGAGTTGGAATCAAACCTTGGCACAATTGCCAAGAGCGGCACGCTTGCATTCAAAAACGACAACGAGCTCGACAAAGATGATATGGATGTTATCGGCCAGTTTGGTGTTGGATTCTATTCGGCGTTCATGGTCAGCAAAAAGATTACCGTTCTCAGTCGGGCATACGGCAGCGACGAGGCATGGCAATGGGAGTCCGAAGGACTTGACGGCTACACAGTTGAACCCGCACAGAAGGACTCCTACGGAACAGTTATTACACTGTACCTGAAGGACAATACTGACGACGAAAGGTATGACAGCTATCTTGAAACATATACCATTCGTGAACTTGTAAGGAAGTATTCCGACTATATTCGCTATCCTATCAGGATGCTTGTTGAGACTCAACGCGAAAAGACGCATGAATGCACCTGCGATCACGATGCCGAAGGCGAGTGCACCTGCGATCACGACCATGATGACGAATGTACCTGCGAACACGATTCCGAAGGCGAATGCAGCTGCGGCCATGAACATGATGAACCGGAGTATGAAACCGTTGAAGAAGATCAAACGCTCAACAGCATGGTGCCGATCTGGCGCAAAAATAAAAGCGAGCTTACCGATGAGGATTACAACAGCTTCTATATGGATAAATTCCATGATTACGAAGCTCCGTTGCTCCATATTCACACAAAAGCGGAGGGTACCCTCAGCTATAATTCGATCCTGTTCGTACCCGCACAGGCACCTTACAATCTGTACTCAAAGAGCTATAAGCGCGGATTGCAGCTTTACAGCAACGGTGTTATGATTATGGATTCCTGCGAGGAACTTCTTCCGGAATACTTCGGGTTCGTGAAAGGACTTGTTGATTCCGCTGATATTTCCTTGAATATTTCTCGTGAGATGCTTCAGCAGAACCGTCAGCTTCGTGCGATTGCAAACGGCCTTAAGAAAAAAAATCAAATCCGAACTTGAAAAACTCCTTAAGGATAAACGCGAGGATTATGAAAAGTTTTTCAAGGCGTTTGGACTTTCACTTAAGTACGGTATATACGAATCGTACGGTATGGAAGCGGAATTCCTGAAAGATTTGCTGCTGTATCATTCTGCAAAACAGGATAAGCTTATAACGCTTCGTGAGTATGTTGATACGCTTTGCGAGAATCAAACCGAAATTTATTATGCCTGCGGTGAAAGCATTGAGGCTATACGGACGCTCCCTGCAGTACAAATATCTGATCGATAAGGGCTTTGATGTTTTGTTCATGACGGAGAATGTTGACGAATTCATGGTCAAAATGATGAACGGTTATGACGGCAAACCCTTCAAGTCAATTACCGATAACGACATTCATGCCGCGACCGAGGATGAGAAAAAGGCAATGGAAGAGAAGCAGGAGGAGAATAAGGACCTGCTTGATGCAATCAAGGCGGCTTTTGGGCGACAGTGTGAAGGAAGTGCGTCTTTCCGCAAGGCTTGCTGATGCACCGGCGGGCTTGACAAGCGAAGGTCCGCTCTCACTTGAAATGGAGAAGGTTCTCAGCGCAATGCCTCTCGGCGGCGAAACAAAAGCGGAGCGTATTCTCGAGCTCAATCCCGATCATCCTGTTTTCGACGCCCTTAAACGTGCGATGCAGGCAGGCGGGGAAGACCTTGCGGTTTACTCGAAGCTTGTTTACAACCAGGCTTTGCTTGCAGCAGGCCTTAAGATAGATAACCCTGCTGAATTTACCGACTGCATAACAAAAATTCTGACAAAGTAAACTGCGTCGGTTTGATATTCACGCAGCATAATTAAACATGAATCATTGTGCGGCGCACCGCTGAAATCGTAACTTCAATAAAAAGTGCCCCTCGGAAAGAATTTCCGGAGCACTTTTTATGCAAGGCCGGCTTTACAGCACGGGCCGCAACAGTATCAGTAACCGTATTTTTTCTTTTTTTGCGGCAACAAACCCGATTGAAAGCAAAAATGCAAAGAGTTCCGCAACAATTGTTGCCCACCATATGCCGTCAAGCTTGAACAGCAGCGGCAGGATAAGAACGGCTGCAAGTTTGAAAACGAATGTTCTCAAAAAGGATATGGCGGCCGAAACTCCGCCGTTATTCAGGGCTGTAAAGAATGATGAAGCAAAGATGTTTATGCTTGCAAGGGGGAACATGAGTGAAAAAACCCGGAAACCGTGAACGGTCATTTCGAGCAGCTTTTCATCGTAACCAACGAAAATATGCGCAAGCGGGAAGGCGAGAGCTTCGGAAATTATCAGCATTGCAACCCCGGCCAGCGACATTAGAATCAAACTCTTTTTCAACATGTTTTTCAGCTCGGCGTGGTTGTCGGCACCGAAATGATAACTGATTATCGGTGCACTCGATCGCGTACCCGATAAAAACCGAAATAAAGATGAATTCCACATACATAAGTGTGCCATAGGCTGCGACGCCGTCTTCGCCGGCGTACTTCAGCAGCTGATAATTATAAAGCATACCTACTATGGAGGCTGTTACGTTTGAAACAAGCTCGGATGCCCCGTTTGCAGATGCATCGATAACGGGACGAAACTCAATTTTGGTTTTTACAAACCGGAGCAGACTGTTATTCGGTCGTAAAAAATAGATGAAAGGAAGCAGCCCGCCGACACACTGGCTTAAACCTGTTGCAATTGCTGCGCCGGCCACACCCCATTTGAAAACGCCGACAAACAGAGCATCAAGCACCATATTGGTAACACCTGCTGCAACGGTGACCCAAAGACCGAGTTTGGGTTTTTCGGCCGTGATAAGAAAACTCTGAAAGAGATTCTGAAGCATAAATGCCGTGTTGAACCCAATTATAATGCGTCCGTATATCACACAATGTTCGATTGTTTCGTTTTCTGCACCGAGAAATATTGCAATCGGACGCATGAAAATCATGCCGACAATTGAAATGATTATGCCGACAACAAGAGTCACAAGCGACATCATTGTGAAATAGCGGTTGGCGTTCTCCGAGTCTTTCAATCCGAGTGTTTTTGCAACGAGTGCACTGCCGCCGGTGCCGAACATGAAGCCGATTCCTCCGAAAATCATTATGAACGGCATAACAAGGTTAATTGCCGCGAATGCAGTTTTTCCGACGTAATTCGAAACAAATAATCCGTCAACCACACCGTAGATGGATGTAAAAACCATCATAATTATCGGCGACAGACAGAATCGCAGCAGTTTCTTATAGGTGAAATGATCCGACAATTTAATGTTCATCCTGTTTTTCCATTTCTCCGCTATTTTTTCGGCAAAGCAGCATTACTGATTTACAGCGTTAGGGCGCATTGTAGCATAATCATGCAATTATGTCAACATCATCCAAAAGAGTTTATTTAGCTTAAAACAGCGCTGACCGTCCGCCTCAAAGGCATGTCGATAAAGCATAAGCAACAAAAAGCCCGACCCGCAGGAATCGGACTTTTTCCGCCGCATTAACAGCAGGTTTAATGTTGAGAAGAGCTGAAGCTCAGCCTATCCTCCTATCAACTCAAAAAACTCTGATTCGCTCAGAATACGCACTCCGAGCTCCTTGGCTTTTTTCAAGCTTGCTTCCTGCTTTTTCGCCTGCAACAACGTAATCGGTTTTTTTGCTGACGCTGCCGGATGCGCGCCCGCCCATTGACGCAATAAGATCTTCAATTTCTTTCCGCCCCATTTTTTCAAGCGTACCGGTAACAACAAATGTTTTGCCGGCAGCAAATGCGTTTTCGGCAGAGGCTTCTGCTTCTCGCGGAGTCACACCAAGCTCAAGCAGTTTATCTATCTGAGTTGAAATATGCTCATCCGAAAAGAAACCGATTATCTCATCCGCAACAGTTTCACCTATTCCGAGAATCTCGGTTAAGCCTTCGAATGCCGCATTCCTGACAGCATCAAACGTTTTGAATCGATTGGCAAGATCTTTGGCTGTTTTAATGCCGACATTCGGAATTCCAAGCGCATAAATAAATGCATCAAGCTTGCAGTCTTTGCTTTTTTCAATTGCGGAAAGAATATTTCCAATTCGTTTTTCTCCGAAACCCGGCAGACCCGAAAAGCTTGCAGGCGTAAGCTCATAGAGGTCGGGAATTTTTGAAATTCCGATTTCATTTACGAGCAGAAGTGCTGTTTTTTCGGAAAAGCCTTCTATATCCATTGCATCACGAGAGGCGAAATGTTCAAGCCGTCCGACGATTTGCGGCGTACACGAAAGGGAATTGGTACAGAAAATATTCACGCCCTCCCGTTCGATCCGCGCTCCGCAGGCGGGGCAGCAAGTCGGGATTGTGACCGGGTTTGCAGGTTCTCCGTCATCAACGCTTTTCAGTATTTCGGGAATGACATCATTGCTGCGTCGAATTAACACACGGGAACCTATTCCAACGTGCTTACGCAGAATATCATCATAATTATTGAGTGTAGCGCGTTTGACAGTGACTCCCATGAAATCAACCGGCTCAAGATGCGCAAGAGGTGTGAGCTTTCCTGTTCGACCGACTTCCCCAAGTTATATCAAGCACGGTGGTTATAAGCTCTTCCGCAGCAAATTTGTATGCAATTTCTCCGCGGGGGAATTTGTCCGTACAGCCCATTTTCTCAAAGAGGCCGACATCATTAAGCTTGATTACCATTCCGTCAATAAGAAAATCAAGACTGCTCCTTCGCTCCGCCGCTTTTTCAATTTCAGAGATAACACCGTTAATATCACCAAAGTATATAAAATCACTCATTGGCAGTCCGTTGTCACGCATGAAACTGTACATTTCACGTCTTGTGGAGAATTTCATTCCTTCAATGTATCCGATATTGTAGCATACACAATCGAGCTTTCGCTTGGCAGTTATCTGCGGGTCAAGGTTGCGGATCGCACCGGCTGCTGCATTTCGTGCATTTTTCAGGCTTTCCTCACCGCTGTCATTCAGCTCTTTAAGAACGGAAAGGCGCATATAACATTCGCCGCGAACTTCAAATTTGCCTTTATACGGCACGGTAAGCGGAATCGAGCGAATTGTTTTTGCCTGTGCAAGTATACCTTCGCCTGTAATGCCGTTTCCGCGTGTTGCGGCCTGAACGAGAATCCCGTTATCGTATGTCAGGTTGATCGTTAACCCGTCGAACTTATATTCCAGCACAAATTCGGGATTTTCCACACTGCCGTTTTCCGTATTTCCTGCGGCACGACGGCATTTTTGGCTAAAATCCAGCAATTCCTGAGTTGTTTTGACTTTGTCGAGACTCCAAAGCCGCGCGATGTGCGTGTGCGGCTCAAAGACAGTGACAGCATCTCCGCCTACCCGATGTGTCGGCGAATCGGGCAGGACGATTCCGGAAGCTTGTTCGAGTTGACTCAATTCCTCCATCAACGCATCGAATTCAGCATCGCTTATCAACGGTTCACTGCCGAAATAGTATGCATTCGAGTAAGTGTTCAGCGCATCAACAAGCTGCTGCATGCGCGTTGTTGATATCGGTTTATCTGCTTCAACTTCAATTCGAGTGCCGTCCTGCTGCATGTTTGAGGGAACCGCAGCATTGTTTTGTTTATCACGCATTTCGCTCATGGTTTACACTCCTTTATGATTCGCTCAGTTTCATTCCTCTGTAATAACTTTAAGCGGAGCATATGCCGCTGCAAGTTTCCTGACGCCGTTTGTGTCAAACTTAACGGTAACAATTCCCGAACCTTCATCAACGGCAGCAACAGTTCCTTTTCCGAATTGCGGATGCGAAACACGTTGTCCGCTGCAGAGACAAACTCTTGGTTTGCTTTTGTTGGAAGAAAAGCCCGTTGACCCGGAAGAAACCGATTGTCGGGCGTGTGGGCGAACGGTGTCGGGCTTTTGGACGAGACCGTTGATTCGACGTATTTCCGACAATACATCTTCTGAAACGCGCGGAGTTTGACCTCCGCTCACATAGCCGTTCTGTTTTGCGTATTTTACAGCATTCTGAACGGAACCGCCGTCACGGAAAAATGAGGAAGCACTGCCGAATGAATTGCGGCGCATCGGCACGGTCTCGGGATCGATAAGTTCCATTTCTTCAAGAAAAATTGAAGGGTCGTTCCGTTGAATTGAGCCGTACAGATGCCGTTCGCGTGCTGCGTACAAATACAGCTTTTCCATCGCTCTTGTAACACCGACATAGCACAGCCGACGCTCTTCTTCAACACGAGTCGGGTCGTTTTTGAACGCGACGAAGGGAAGATATCCTGTTCCATGCCCGGAATAAATACAACCGGGAACTCCAAGCCTTTTGCGCAATGCAGCGTCATGAGCTTTACCGTTCCGTCACTTTCATCAATGTTATCCGTTTCAGTGTTGAGCGCAGCGATTTCAAGAAAACTCTGAAGAGCATCGTCGCCGTCGTTCAACTGCTGCTCATGTTCACGCATTGCACCGATAAGCTCCTCGATATTCTCTTGCCGGTCATCCGATTTGTCATCCTACTGAGCAGTGATATACTCAATGTAGCCTGTTTTGTCAATGATAAACTCCATCAAGCTGTCAAGACCCAATTCATATCTTTTTGCAAAAAACTCTCGCATAAGGTCGATGAACGGCTTGATTTTTTTGAACTCACTCTGGGGGGGAGCATTCCCTCAGCGGCACAAATCATGAACATTGACATATCATGTGTCGATGCAGCCATTTCAATCGTTTTAATTGTTGTATCGCCGATGCCGCGCTTGGGAACATTGATGATTCGCTTAAAGGAAACATCGTCGTTCGATTTGCAATCAGCTTAATGTAACATAAAAGATCCTTGACTTCGCGGCGTGAATAGAAACGCGTACCTCCGATTACGGTAAGCGGAATTCCGAACCCGGTTGCAAGCACCGATTCAATGATTCGGCTTTGGGCATGGGTGCGATAGCGTATTGCAAAATCATTGTAGCTGCGTTTTTCGAAACGATGCTGTTCGGAAATAGTCCGTGCAATGCTGTATGCTTCATCGCGTTCGTTATCAACCAACTTAAACTCAACGGGCTGACCTCCGGGCTTAGCTGTCCAAAGGTTTTTGCCCTTTCGGCCCGTATTATGGACGATTATCTTGTTTGCACAATCCAGTATCGCTTTTGTCGAACGATAGTTCTGTTCAAGACGAATAACCTTTGCGGACTTAAAGTCCTTCTCAAATTCAAGAATATTGCGGATATCCGCACCGCGCCAACCGTAAATGCTTTGATCGTCGTCGCCCACTACGCAAATATTTTGATGCTCTTTGCAAATAAGCTGAACGATTCTGTACTGCGGGTGGTTTGTGTCCTGATACTCGTCAACAAGCACATATCTGAATTTGCGTCGATATTTTTGCAGGACATCAGGACATTTTTCGAGCAATTCAAGTCCTTTAAGAAGCAAATCGTCAAAATCGAGAGCGTTGCACTCTTTTAAGCGTTTTTGATAAGCCCGATATAAATCAATGAGTTTATCACTCCCGTCACCTGATTGCAGTATGTATGTTTCGGGAGCTTCGGACGAGTTCTTGGCTTCGCTGATTTTCGCTTTTATTGCACCCTTCGGAAGCTTTTTTTCGTCTATGTTGCAGGATTTCATGAGGTCGGTTATCAATGAAGTCTGATCCTGCTCATCGTAAATCACAAAACGGTTGTCATATCCGAGTTTATCAATATCGAAACGAAGTATTTTTGCACAGAACGAATGAAAAGTCGTGACCCACATATCAGAGGAATCTTCGGACAGAAGGCTTTCGATACGCTCCCTCATTTCGCGTGCGGCTTTATTTGTGAATGTGAGTGCAAGAATTGCCCAAGGCGGAACACCATGGTTTTCAACAAGGTTGGCAATTCGGTATGTCAATACGCGGGTTTTGCCGCTGCCCGCGCCTGCAAGCACGAGCAGCGGTCCTTCGGTAGTTTGAACAGCTTCAAGCTGTTCTTTGTTTAACAGGTTTAAATTAAGCATTTTGGGAACAGTGAATGGTTGATTTGCTTACGCTTTCAAAAAAGGCTTTTTAAAAGCGAACAATCTTCATTGCTTGGATTGCAGCGAAAGCACGGCGGCTTTAAGCCTTTCAAGTGCAGCCTTGAGTTCATTTTGAGGCAATGCAAGATTCCAACGCTCGAATCCGCTGCCGCCGGTGCCAAAGATATAACCCTCATCCAACGCAAGGTAATTCTTAAGCATTAACTCTTCAAGTGCGGAATCCGACAGTCCGAGGCTGCGCATATCAATCCATGCAAGGTATGTGCCCTCTGCCCGAATTGCATTCAGCATCGGAAGTTCGGTTCGGAGAAAAGAATACAGCAAATTGAAATTTGATTCGATAACACCGTTCAGTTCATCAAGCCACTGTTCTGCCTTCGTGTATGCAGCGATTGTGGCTGCACGCGCAAAATAAGGAACGCAGCTTGTGTTTTCGCGTTCGGCGGCTGCTTTGAATCTGTCTGCAATTGTGTCGTTGGAAATAAGGATATTTGAACACGCAAGACCTGCAAGGTTAAATGTTTTGCTTACAGCCGTACATGTGACCGTAAAGTCGGCAAAATCACCAAGCGATGCAAATACAGTGTGCTCGGCGCCGTTATGAATGAGATCGTTATGTATCTCGTCTGCAAGAACGATTATGTTGTTGCGTTTGCAGATTTCGCCGAGTCGGAGCAATTCCTGCTTTGTCCATACTCTGCCGACAGGATTATGCGGACTGCAGAGTATGAGCATCTTTACATTTTGAGGACGTGTTTTTGAATCCAAATCATCAAAATCGATCTCATAGGTATTGCTGCGCAGAATAAGCGGGTTTTCAACGAGAATACGGTTATTCTTGCGTACTGTGCCTGCAAACGGGGGATAAACGGGCGGTTGAATCACAATCCCGTCTCCCTCGGTCGTCAATGCACGCACAGCAATGCCGAGAGCGGTAACAACGCCGTTCACCGTGAAGAGTTTGTGCTTTGAAATGTTCCAGTTGTGCCTGCGGAGCATCCACGAGTTAACTGCGCTGCGGTACTCCGAATCGGCATAGGTGTAACCGTAAATGCCATGGGCAGCGGCCTTGCAGACAGCGTCTGAAATTTCCGGAGCAACTGCAAATTCCTGATCTGCGATTGTCAACGGCACAAGACCCGAGCCCTTTACGGGCTCGGGTGCCATGTCAATCTTTATGGAGCCGGTACAGGCTCTGTTAATTGAACTTGTGAAATCGTACATAGTTTTATTTGGGCTGCTGTCAGCAGTGCCCGTGATAAAAAGCCAACTCAGATGCCGTAACCGCGATCAAAGGCCTTGATATTGATTTCAAGGAATTTGGGCTTTACGCATTGTTCGATTGCTTTGTGCCATTCCTCAACGGGGAAGGGAAGCATCTTTGCAACAACACCCATCAAAACGACGTTTGCAGCCTTGTAGGTTCCGCATTCGTGTGCAATTTCAACAGCGTTGAGCTTGATCGTCTTGCAGGCGTTTTCAACCCTTTCAAGGCAATCTTCGGGATACTTTGCGGCACCGGTAATAACGGGCATGGGCAGTATCTTCTGTGTGTTGACAACCATCGTGCCTTCCGACTTGAGATAAGGGAGTGCGCGCAGAGCTTCGAGATCCTCGAATGCAAGGACGATATCAGCCTGGCCCTGTTCAACAATGGAGGAATAGAGCGGCTGATCATTGCTGATACGAACATAAGTCACAACGCTGCCGCCGCGCTGGCTCATACCGTGAACCTCGCTGACGCGAACCTCGTAGCCGTTGTTCATTGCAAGCTGGCCGAGAATTTTGCTGGCAAGCAGTGTGCCCTGCCCACCGACGCCGACGATAACAATGTTAAACATATAATTAACCCTCCTTAAGCTTCGGTGTGGAGTGCGCCAAAGTGACAAAGCTGTTCGCAAAGTCCGCAGCCAACGCACTGTGTGGGATCAACGGCAACGCCGGTTTCCGTTTTGCGAATGGCGGGGCAGCCGATTTTCATACACATACCGCAGTTTTTGCACTTTGTTGTGTCGCAGATGAACGGCGTGCCGGGCTGCTTAACAATAAGCGCACAGGGACGGCGGGAGATAATAACGGAAAGCTCTTCACGCTCGGTCTCTTCGCGGACAACCTTTTCGAGTTCTTTAACGTCGAACGGATCGACAACGCGAACATGCTTGATGCCCATTGCATCGCAGAGCTTGAGAATATCAAGGCTTGTTGTGGGTTCGCCGTGGATGTCGTAGCCGTTTGCGGGGTTGTTCTGATGACCGGTCATGCCGGTGATGGAGTTATCGGCAATGATAACCGTGCCGACGGCGCGATTGTATGCCATGTTGAGAAGTCCGGTGAGGCCGCTGTGGCAGAAGGTGGAGTCGCCGAGAACTGCAACTGTTTTCTTTGCCTGCTCATGACCGCGTGCCTTTTCCATGCCGTGTGCCATTCCGATGGATGCACCCATACATACGCATGTGTCAACTCCGCTGAGAGGAGGCAGCGCACCGAGAGTGTAGCAGCCGATATCGGAACATACCGTGAGTTTGAGCTTTCCGAGTACGTAATAAAGACCCCTGTGAGGGCAGCCGGGGCAGAGTACGGGGGGGACGCATGGGAATGCCCTGAGTGTTCATGGGACCTGCTTCCTCTTCGCCGTTAAACTTGTTTGCAATCTTGCGTGCAAAAAGCTCACCCTGAACGCCGGTGCGGTCTTTGCCGCTGCACTTGATGCCCCAAGACTTGATAGTGTCCTCATAGAAAGGCTCCATATCCTCGATTACATAGAGAGTGTCAACGCCTGCTGCGAACTCTTCGATGAGTTTGCGGGGCATGGGGTATGCAAGACCGAGCTTCAGCACGGATGCTGTGGGCATTGCTTCTTTTACGTAGTTATATGCAGCACCGCTTGTGATGACGCCGATTTTCCTGTCCGCCCATTCGATACGGTTGATGGGAAGAGTGTTTGCATCTTCGGCAAGCTTCTTTTCGCGCTCTTCAACATAGAGATGACGGGCGATCATGTTTGCGGGCATTGAAACGTATTTCTTGATGTCACGTTTGTATTCGCGAAGGGGAACTTCAACACGTTCGTCGAGTTCAACAAGGGTTCTTGCATGTGCAATGCGGGTGGTGACACGGAGAATGACGGGAGTGTCGTATTTTTCGCTGATTTCGTAAGCAAGCTTGAGAAAGTCCTTGCATTCCTGACTGTTGGAAGGGTCAAGAACCGGTGCGTGGGATGCGCGTGCAAGCATACGGGTATCCTGCTCGTTTTGGGATGAATGCATGCCGGGATCGTCGGCAACAACAACGACCATGCCTGCATTAACGCCGGTGTAGGTTGCGGTGAAGAACGGATCGGCTGCAACATTCAAGCCGACGTGTTTCATACATGCAAGGCTGCGTGCACCGCTTACGGCTGCACCGAGCAACCTCTACGGCAACCTTTTCGTTGGGGGCCCATTCGGAGTAAATCTCGGGATAAGTCGCAACGTTTTCGTTGATTTCGGTGCTGGGCGTGCCGGGATATGCGCTTGAAACGCGAACGCCTGCTTCGTAAGCACCTCTTGCAATAGCTTCATTGCCAAGCAAAAGTTTTTTCAATTTTTTTCCTCCTTCGGAATATGTTTAGAACAATTCTTATCCGGTCAGCGGCTGTTTGAAACATCATGACAACATCCGGAAAGACCGAAATTGCTCAATCTTTTTTGTTCAAACCCTATTATAGTTGATTTTCGTCCGCAAATAAAGTGGAATCGGCCAATATATTGACAGTAATATTATATATTACGTTTGCGGCGATATTTTTTTTTTGCATCAAACATTTTTTATAAAAAGTTTCCCTGCAAAAGCAAACACATCATGCACCTGCACATGCAAGCCGCCGAATTGCTCATCCGTTAGACTTTCCCTGCATAATCAGGAAATGAAACAGGTCTCGAAAAAAACAGCCGGAATAAAGTGTTGCACGGCAAATGCCCAAAAACGGATTTTTCCGAATATATGTGTTCTTTGCATGTTGCCAAGCAAAGAATTTTCAGCTATAATACCCGCAGCAAAATAAATGTGCCGGAGGATGATTATGAAGTCACTCAACACAAAAGTCCTGACGACTTACGCGCTGTTTCTTGCCATTATGCTTATCATGGCATTTGTACCCGGGCTTGGGTTTATCCCGACAAGCGTTGCGGCGATCGTCATCATTCAGGTTCCCGTTATCATTGCGTCCTACTTTCTTGGGTTTAAGGGCGGAATGTTTTTCGGCCTCGTTTTCGGATTGACATCCGTCATTAAATGCTTCACCGAACCCGATGCGTTTGCAATGATAATCATGAATGCCGGCGGATTAAAAACTGTAGGGCTTATGATTATATGCCTTATTGTACCGAGAATCATGATCGGAGTTACGTCCCGTGCGGTGTACACGCTTTTTAACAAGTTTGACAAGACTCGAATTTCAAGCATGGCGGTCGCCGGCTTTGTCGGAACAATTACGAACACGATCCTCTTCCTCGGAGCTTTCTATCTGTTTGCAAAAGATGCATGTATGGCACAGTTCGGAGCAGCAACAGCGGATGCTCTGTTCAAGATGATGCTCGGTGTCGTGACTTTGAACGGAATCATCGAGGCTGTAACATCCGTTATAATCTGCACTGCTGTAGGTCAGGCATTGTACAACTTTATTTTCAAAAAACGTCTGGTCCCAGCTGATATGCTTGCAGAAAAAGACCGCGCTTGCGATGTTCACGAGTAAAGCCCGGCAAGCATAAGTATCCTGAATAATAATGCATCGGGGACTGTCCGCGCAGCGGTCGGTCCCTTTGCAATTGCTGCCTTGCCAAACAAGCTTCGGGCAAACAAATCAACGCAATCGCTGCAGCGGATTGCTTCTTCAGCAATCTCACCGAATGCCTGCTCAGAATACTGTCAGCCGATAATACCGAAATACACAGCTATGTATGTAAGCGAAAGAATCGCTTGTCCGAAAAAAAAGCAAGCGGCAGACAGCAGCTTTCCTTTTGTCACAGCGCTGCTTAAACAGTTGAACACCTATAAGCGGAACAAGCGGAATGATTCCCGCCCATATAACAAACAACACTTCCATTCTGAACCTCCGCAACATTTTAATATGCCGTACAGAAAGATTAACAGTTTTTGTTGATAATTTCAAACGAAATGTTTTCCTGCAATGCCGGAATATGCTTTTGTATCAGACTGCGCACTGCTGTTGTGTGCACAGCTGAAGCATTTGCTTTGAAAATAAAGTTTTAATCATTTCGATTAGGTATTTCACATTTAAAATTCTTGTGGTATAATCATAGTGCGGTTAGCCGACCGTGTACATAATCCGGTTCGGCGGATTGAGCAAAAGGAGTTTATACTATGGCAGAATTTAAAGTTGTTTCGCCCTTTGAACCGCAGGGCGATCAGCCTCAGGCAATCGATACGCTTGCAAACGGCGTGCTTTCGGGTGACAAGCTTCAGGTTCTTTTGGGCGTTACAGGCTCAGGAAAAACATTCACAATGGCAAAGCTTATCGAACGCGTACAGAAGCCGACAATTGTCATTGCGCACAACAAGACGCTTGCGGCACAGCTTTGTTCGGAATTTCGTGAGTTCTTTCCGAATAATGCAGTTGAATACTTTGTTTCATATTATGACTACTACCAGCCGGAAGCTTATATTGCTTCTTCCGATACATACATTGAAAAAACGGCGGACATAAATCAGGAAATCGACCGCTTGCGCCACAGTGCGACGTGTTCACTTAATGAACGCAAGGATGTTATTATCGTTGCATCAGTTTCCTGCATCTATGCTTTGGGCAGTCCTGAAGAATACATGCGAATGAGCATATCACTGCGCAAAGGTGCGGTCTTTCCCCGCGAAGAACTGATAAAAAGACTTGTAGACATTCAATATCAGCGCAATGACTATGAATTCAGTCGCGGCATTTTTCGTGTTCGCGGTGATATTGTTGAGATATTCCCGATGAATGCGTATGACAGAGCTGTTCGGGTTGAGTATTTCGACGATGAAATTGAATCCTTAAGCGAGGTTAATGCCGTTACGGGAATTCCTGCGGCGGCTCTTGCTCATGCGGTGATTTTTCCTGCAACACACTATGCGACCGGAAAAGAAAAGATCGAATCTGCACTTGAACAGATCGAGCAGGATATGAAAAAATCGCGTTGATGAGCTGAAGGCGCAAAACAAGCTCGTTGAGGCGCAGCGGCTTGAGCAGCGTACGCTTTATGACATGGAAATGATGCGGGAAATAGGCTATTGCTCGGGCATAGAAAACTACTCAAGATACTTTGACGGGCGAAAACCCGGACAGCCGCCGTTTACGCTGCTTGATTTCATGGGCAATGATTTCCTGACAATTATCGATGAGTCCCATGTTACAATTCCGCAGATAAGGGCAATACAGAGGAGACCTTGCACGCAAGACCGAACTTGTCGATTACGGATTCCGTATTCCAAGCGCTTTTGACAATCGTCCGCTGAAGTTCGAAGAGTTTGAAGAACGCATAAAAAGCTTGTGTGCGTCAGCGCGACTCCTGCCGAATACGAGCTTGCAAGAGCAGCAAGCATTGCTGAGCAGATAATCAGGCCGACAGGGCTGCTTGATCCGGAGATTTACATTCGTCCCGTCAAAGGGGGCAGATTGATGATTTGATTTCCGAAGTGAATAAAAATGCAGCCAAGGGCTATCGCACGCTTGTTACAACGCTCACGAAACGCATGGCGGAAATGCTGACGGAACATCTTGATTCAATCGGCATCAGAGTGCGCTATATGCATTCAGATATTGACACAATGGAGCGCATGGAAATCATTCGGGATCTTCGACTCGGAGAATTCGATGTTCTCGTAGGCATAAACCTGTTGCGAGAGGGACTGGATCTTCCGGAAGTCGGGCTTGTTGCTATACTTGATGCTGACAAGGAAGGCTTCCTGCGGTCGTCAACGTCGCTGATTCAGACTGTCGGCAGAGCAGCACGCAATGTTGACGGATATGTTATCATGTATGCAGACACGATAACGGACTCAATGCAAAGCACGATTGATGAAACAAACCGCAGGCGAACCAAGCAGCAGGCGTTTAACATTGAACACGGAATAACTCCCAAGAGCATTAAGAAGGCTGTTCACGGCATAATAGAAATATCAGGCGCGGTTGAAGATGCTGCTGCGGGAATGAACGAGGACGAAAAAGCCGAAAAGATTGCTTTGCTGACCGAACAGATGCAGCGTGCCGCCATGGAGCTTGAGTTTGAAACTGCCGCAAAGCTTCGCGATGAACTGTACAGATTGCAGGGCAGGTCGGATGGAGCATCGGATTCCGCACCAAAGCCCGGAACAAAACGCGGAGCAAAGCCCGGAACTCCCGGCAGTCGAAAAAAGGCACGCGGAAGAACAAAAACATAGATTTAACTGTTCCGAGAGATAAACTGATTGTTTTTACCGGACTTTCGGGTTCCGGAAAATCTTCACTTGCGTTTGAAACGATTTTTGCAGAAGGGCAGCGGCGATATGTCGAGTCTCTTTCGACATATGCCCGCCAGTTTTTGGGCCAAATGGACAAACCCGATGTTGATTACATCGAAGGGCTTTCACCTGCGGTTTCAATTGACCAGAAAAGCACATCAAACAACCCGAGGTCAACAGTCGGTACCGTTACGGAGATTTATGACTATCTGAGGCTTTTTTTTGCGCGTGTCGGCGTTCCGCATTGTCCCAAATGCGGAAGGGAAATTGCGCGCCAAAGCATAGACCAGGTGGTTGATAAAGTTAAACTGCTCCCGTTACGTTCAAGGATACTCATCGTTGCGCCTGTAATACGTGCAAAAAAAGGCGAACATGTTAAGCTGCTTGAACAGATACGTAAAGACGGCTATGTGCGCGTTAAGATTGACGGCACGGTTTACGATATCAATGATGTTCCCAAACTTGACAAAAAGCTCAAACACAGCATCGATGTCGTTATCGATCGTCTTGTTATCAAGGAAGGCATTGATTCAAGGCTTACCGATTCGTTGGAAACAGCATTTGCGCTCGGCGACGGGCTCGCAAAGGTTGATATCCTGCCCGACAGGGATGCGGCAGAGGAGAATATTCCCGCTGAAAAAAAGGCCGCAAACGGGGGAATCCTCGTTGAGGACGGTGTGGAGGAGCTGCTTTTTTCTCAGAATTTTGCCTGTCATGAGTGCGGTATCAGCATTGAAGAAATGTCACCGCGAATGTTCTCGTTCAACAGTCCGTTCGGTGCCTGCCCGGACTGCACCGGCCTTGGTTATCAGGAAAAAATCGATCCGCTGCTTGTTGTTCCGGATGATTCGCTGTCTTTGAACAAAGGTGCGATTGCCGCAATGGGATGGAATTCCGCAAACGGAATTGCAAGCATGTATTTAAAAGCACTCGCTGACGAATACGGTTTTTCGCCGGATACGCCGTGGCGCGAACTGCCCGAAGAAATCCGCAAGGTTATTCTTTACGGTACGGGCGGAAAGAGAATTCATGTTGAGTACGAAAGAGATTACGGCGGCGGTTTTTTCGAAACGGAATTCGAAGGCGTTATACCCACTCTTGAAAGACGTTATCACGAAACTCAATCCGATTCCATGAAGGAAGCTTACGAAGCATTTATGAGCAAAATAACCTGTCCGACATGCGGAGGAAAGCGACTTAAGCCCGAAGTGCTTGCAGTTACAATCGGGAATAAGTCGATTGCGGACGTGTGCGGCATGTCCATAACCGACGTTCTTGCTTTTGTAGACGGGCTTGTTCTTTCGGAATCAGAAAAGATTATTGCCTCCCGAATTTACAAGGAGCTGAAGGCCAGACTGCGCTTTCTTGTCAACGTCGGATTGGAATATCTCACACTTTCACGCTCGGCATCAGGCCTTTCCGGAGGAGAGGCACAGCGCATTCGCCTTGCAACTCAAATAGGCTCGGGCCTTGTCGGCGTTCTCTATATTTTGGATGAACCGAGCATAGGGCTGCATCAGCGTGATAATGACCGCCTGCTTTCAACGCTGAAAGGACTCCGAGACCTCGGCAATACTCTTATTGTTGTCGAACATGACGAAGATACCATGCGCAGTGCGGATTACATTGTAGATATCGGCCCCGGTCCCGGCGTGCACGGCGGGTATGTTGTTGCACAGGGCAGCGTTGAGGATATAATGAATGCTCCGGAATCCATAACCGGGCAGTTTCTGAGCGGTAAGCGTTTTATTCCCATTCCGGAGGAACGCCGAAAACCGTCCGATGAACGTTGGCTGTGCGTTGAGGGTTGTCGTGAAAACAATCTTAAAAATATCACGGTGAAAATTCCGCTCGGTGTATTCACATGTGTAACCGGCGTCTCCGGTTCGGGAAAATCAAGCCTTGTGAACGGAATAATTCGAAATACATTGCTGCGAATGCTCAATCGGGCACGGACAAAATCGGGCGAGTTTGACAGTATAAGCGGAGTTCAGTATCTTGATAAGGTAATCGATATCGACCAATCACCTATCGGCAGGACGCCGCGAAGCAATCCCGCAACCTATGTGGGCGTTTTTGACCTTATCCGTGAAGTGTTCGCAATGACACCCGATGCAAAAATGCACGGATATACAAACGGTAGATTCAGCTTTAACGTTAAAGGCGGACGTTGCGAATCCTGCCGCGGTGATGGTATAATAAAGATAGAGATGCATTTTTTGCCCGATGTGTATGTTCCATGCGAGGTATGCAAGGGCAAACGGTATAATCGTGAAACTCTGGAAGTTCGATACCGCGGCAAAACAATTGCGGACGTACTTGATATGACGGTTGAGCAGGCATTGGAGTTCTTTTCGGCGCATCCCAAAATTGCGAAGAAATTGCAGACGCTTTTTGATGTCGGGCTGGGCTATATAAAACTCGGACAGTCCTCAACAACGCTTTCCGGCGGCGAAGCGCAGCGCGTCAAGCTTGCAACCGAGCTTGCTCGGCGCGATACAGGCAGAACACTGTATATTCTCGATGAGCCGACGACAGGATTGCATGTTGCTGATGTTGAACGATTGCTTGCCATTCTTGAACGCCTTTGCGACAGCGGCAGCAGTGTCCTTGTTATTGAACACAATCTCGACGTAATAAAAACGGCGGATTATATCATTGATCTCGGACCTGAAGGCGGCGACCGCGGCGGCAGCATTGTGGCTTGCGGAACACCGGAGCAGGTTGCGCTTGTTGAGAACAGCTACACCGGTCAGTATCTCAAGAAGATTTTATTTAATAAATAATTCTAATGAAAACGGGGGAGTGTACATCATTATGAATGATATGACTTTAAATTGGTATAAATCAATCAAAAACAGGACATCCGTACGTGAGTTTTCAGATACGGTGGATCAAAAAACTTTCACTGAACTGAAAAAAATTCGCAGCAGGGCTCAACAACGATGAAGCACGGCTTGTTTTGCGTTCAAAGGACGGGGTTCTGAAATCCATTTTTTGGCTTACGGCAGAGTTGCAGGAACAAAAGGTTTTGCGGCAGTCATAACAAAGAAGGGCAGCAAATACATGGGCGGTTATATCGGCGAGGCATTTGTTCTTGAATGCACTGCCCGCGGAATTGCAACATGCTGGCTCGGCGCGTCATATAAAAAGTCAAAGGTTCGTGAATTTGTGGACATTAAGGAAGATGAAACGCTTGCCTGCATTATCGCATTTGGCTTTTATGACGGAAAAGTTAAACACACAAAGAAGAAAAGCATCGAACAGCTTACAGGATTGAATGCCGCAGCGTTTTCAGCGCTTCCGGCATGGCAGCAGGAGGCTGTCAACTGCGCACGGCTTTCGCCTTGGGCTCTCAATAGCCGTGGGAGCTTGATATAAAGGAAGACAGCATTGAACTCATAAACAATTCAAACAATTGGGGGTTCGGCGGGGTTGACTGCGGCATTGCCATGCTGCATCTTGAACTCGGAGCAGAGTTTCGCGGTGTTTTCGGAGAATGGAAGTTTAAGGACGGTGCGCCCGTGTTTATTCCGCTTCCGCAATCCGCAAATTGTCATGACGAATCCGAAGCATATGATGAAGAGGATGCATACAATGATGAATTCCGATATGAGGGTTCGTCATCCGCGGATGACGCTGCCGATTCGGATATTCCGAATGTTGAAGTTGAATCATCGTACAATTTCAACATCGGGTAATCAAAAGTATGATGTGTAAATCAATTCAGCACAGGAACTGATTTTAATGAAGCGAGTTGTAATTTATACTGACGGTGCATGCTCAGGAAATCCGGGAGTCGGCGGCTGGGGTGCGGTGCTTATATACGGCGAAGCAAAAAAGAAATAAGCGGAGCCGAAAAAATGACAACGAACAACCGCATGGAGCTTACAGCGGCAATTAAAGCACTCGAACTGCTTAGGGAGCCGTGTGAAGTCGAGTTATATACGGACAGCGCATATCTGTGCAACGGGTTTAATAACGGCTGGATATGGAATTGGCTGAAAAACGGCTGGAAGACAGCCTCCGGAAAGCCTGTTGAAAACCGAGAACTTTGGGAAAGACTTTTGGAATTGCAGCGGGTTCACAAACTTGATTGGCGCAAAGTTAAGGGGCATGCGGATAATCCATACAACAACCGGTGCGATAAGCTTGCAACAACTGCAGCTGCAAACCTCAAAAAGCAGAACTGACATAACAAGTCTGGCGTATGTTTTAAAATGCAAGGGAGTGTCAACGGAAGCCATTAAAGCTGTTTATGAATGTGTTTCTTCCCAACTATTCGCAAAACATGCATTTTGCGAATAGTTGGGAAGAACAGGAACAGTGTTTTTCCCCGCTTTTCAGTTTCAATACGTTCGGCTGTTGCGATGCAAATATTACTTTAAGTATAAAATATGAGTGAAGACTATTCAAATGAAAGAACCCGCGTGTATACGCTCAAACTGCGCGCATTGCTCGAAGATTTGCCGCCGATTTGCGCGGAGTTTTTCCGCGGCATCGAACCGTCAACAAGCGTTCTCACACGGTACGGATATGCTCTTGACCTGAAGCTTTTTTTAAGTTTTTGATCAGCGACAGCTTATGCTCGGGATTAATGAGCATACGTGATATTGACTGTTCGATTCTTGAAAACGTTTCAATCGATCACATCGAACGCTACCTCGAATACGTTGCTATGTATCCTGCGGAAACCGATTCTGAAGATTACGAAAAAGAAGAATATATTACAAACGGTGAACGAGCCAAGGCGCGTAAACTCTCTTCTGTACGCTCTTTTTTTAAGTATCTTTATAAAAAAAAGGAAGAATAACGCGCAACGTCGCAGCTTTGGCGGACACACCCAAGGTGCATGAAAAGCCGATAGTCAAGCTTGAACCGGATGAAATTGATGCACTGCTGACAGTTGTTGAAAGCGGCGAAGGGCTGTCCCCCGCTCAGAAAAAATATCACAAACAGACGCAGGTTCGTGACACTGCGATAGTGACACTTTTTTGGGTACGGGAATGCGCATCAGTGAACTTGTCGGGATTAATATCGATGATTTAAACTTTATGTCAAACGAAGTGCGAATCGTCCGCAAGGGCGGCAACCAGGATGTGCTTGTTTTCGGGAGCGAGGTTCGAGAGGCTTTGCTGAATTATATGCTGCGCCGAGAAAGCATGACTGCGCAGCCGGGTCACGAAAAAGGCTTTGTTTCTTTCAATGCAGAACAAACGCATGACGGTTCGCGCAATCGAAAACCTTGTGAAAAAATATGCTGCGCTTGCTGCTCCGCTGAAAAGAATCTCCCCGCATAAGCTGCGCAGCACATACGGAACCATGCTGTACCGTGAATCCGGAGATATTTACCTTGTTGCGGATGTTTTAGGCCAAAAAGACGTCAATACAACGCGAAAACACTATGTTCCTCAGGCAGAGGACAGACGGCGTTTTGCTGCCGAGGTTATCAGTCTTAAAGGGAAAAAAAAAGCGGCACTGCTGATGCGGACACAAAAAACGGAAACGAGCCGGACGAAACCGAATAGCGGTTGACATCCGATCCGACCTTGCAAAAAAATTTACGGCAATGAACAACGGATAAGCCTTGCTGCACATTGCCGTATCTTAAAATACTTCGAGTTATTTGCGGAACGGAGCAATACTCCCCCGTCACTTTCGTTCGCGGCGTTTGCGCACGGCGTAAAGACCTTTCGGAGCATCACCTGAAGCCGCTTCCCGCCGAGCATCCTCGCGAAAAGATTCTGCGAGTCGTCGCTCCCATTCGGCGGCAAGCGCAGGGTCGATTTGAATAGGATCCGGAACGTCGAGCTCTATAGGTTCATCGAGGAATTCGTCAAAATCCGCAGAATTCAATTCTTCACCGTTTTCGTGATGATCACATTCGCATCCGCACTCGCACTCATTCTCGTCTTCCGTCGGATAACGATAAATTATGCTGTTGAATTCATCGCTGCCTCTTTGGAGGCATTTTCCGCAATTGTCGCAAATTTTGCCGGGATCAAGGTCGCAGCGATTGCATTCACCGCAGTCATTGCAAACTTTTCCGTCATAAAGAACACATTTTTCATTCTACACCTCAGTTTCAGTCGGTTAACACATTCGTGCCGCAGCCTTTTTTATCAAGCAGAGAAGTCAAAACCCTCATCACGGCAAGCCGACCGTGAGAATAGTTTAATGCACCCTGAACGTATGCTGTGTACGGCTTGCAGATCGGCGCATCGGCGGAAAGTTCAATGGATGCGCCCTGGATAAAAGTGCCCGCCGCCATAATAACATCGTGGCTGTACCCCGGCATTGCCCACGGCTCGGGAACAACATACCCGTCAACAGGCGCAACTGCCTGGATGCATGCACAGAAATCAATGAGTTCTTCCTTGGTATCAAAACGCAGCGACTGCACGATATCGGAACGCACAGCATCACTCGGAGGCATCGTGGGCAGTTTCAGATATTCAAAAGCCTTTGCAAACAGCGCCGAAGTCTTGAGGCTTTGCGCAACAACATGCGGAGCACTGAAAAAACCCTGATAAAACGGGAGATAACTTCCGAAATACGACCCCGCTTCCCTGCCTATGCCGGGAACAGTCATTGAGTTTGCTATTCTGTCCACAGCAGATTTCTTTCCTGCGAAGTATCCGCCGGTGGGAGCAAGTCCGCCGCCCGGGTTTTTGATAAGGGAACCCACAATGATATCCGCACCGACAGCCAAAGGTTCACAATTGCAGGTGAATTCACCGTAACAATTGTCAACAACGATTATTGAGTTCGGAGATATTCGTTTCACTTCATCGAAAACCGGCTGCATTGCCTGCGGATGAACAGCTTCCCGCCATGCATATCCGCGTGAACGCTGAACGTAAACAACACGCGGGTGTTCCCGTTCGATACATTCAACAATCTTTTCAAGCCGAAAACTTCCGTCATCGTTTAAATCTATCTGTGCATAACGCACACCGCGCTCCTTGAGTGAGCATTCGACGGTGTTTGCAGCCTCGGCTTCATCGTCTTCGGCATCGGAAACGCCTATCGCATCAACCAAAGTATCATATGGCTTTCCGGAAACGGCAAGGAGCAGATCGCCGTGCCGAAGCAGCCCTGAAAGAACAGTAAAAATCGCATGAGTTCCGGAAATAAGCTGCGGACTGACAATTGCACTTTCGGCACCGAACGCGTCCGCAAATACTTTGTCAAGATTATCTCTGCCGATGTCATCATAACCGTAACCGGTTGTCGGATTAAAATAATGCGCTGCAACACGGTTCTTATGGAAAGCCGCAAGAACTTTTGCTTCATTCTCACATTCAATTGATTCAATCCGCCGAAAAACGGGAGCAAGCTCTTCTTCAAGTCTGCAAACCGTGTTGAAAGCGTTTTCACTTATTAATAAGTTGCTGTATGCTTTTCCGTACATAATTCAGGTTTGTTCTCCTTCCTGTTCTGTTTCGGGGTATCTTCCTGAAACAGCTCCGGGTTCATAAAGTATTCATACAGGCTTTGTACAAGCCCATCAGCGGTTTCTTTATCCGCAAAGAAACTGTGTATACGCTTATCACGTTTGAACCAGCTGATCTGCCTTTTTGCAAATCGGCGTGTGTCGCGTTTTATAAGCTCAATTGCCTCATCAAAGCTGCATTCGCCGTCAAGGTACATCAAAAAGCTGTTTATACCCAAGCCCTTGGAGCGCAGGCAAACTTCGGTCATAACCCTTTTCCGCAATGGCTTTAACTTCATCAATCAATCCGTTTTCAATCATAAGGTCAACTCTGCGCTCAATGCGTTCATAGAGCTTCGCTCTGTCGGAAAAACAGAGTGCGGCGATAATGGGTTCAAATTCAATTTCTTCACCGCGGGCGTTTGAAAAATCTCCGCCGTGCGCGGATGCGGTCTGCCCTGTCTGTTCAAAGATTTCAATGGCACGGATTATGCGTTTTCTGTCATTAACATGCAATCTTTGGGCAGTTGCGGGATCAATGGCGCTAAGCATTTTGTGGAGGCACCCGGGGTCGGCATCCTCCGTTTTGCTCAGCTCTTCACGCCGCTCGATATTCGGTTCAGCGGATGAGAAGTTCAGCGGATAAGTCAAAGCATTGATGTAAAGGCCTGTTCCTCCGACAACAAGCGCGTTTTTTCCTCGAGAGGCGATTTCGCGTATTTTTTCGGAGGCACGTTTCCGAAACATTGCAACATTAAAACTCCTGTCTTCGATGTCAACACAGTCAATCAGGTGGTGCGGAACGCCGCATTGTTCCTGAACGGATGGCTTTGCAGAGCCGATATCGAGTCCGCGGTAAATTTGAATCGAATCCGCAGAGACGATTTCTGCGTTCATTCGCTTTGCAACACCTATCGCCGCTGCTGTTTTTCCGCTTGCGGTTGGGCCTGCAATTATATAAATCCTCTGTTTCATCACAACACCCTTTTAAACTGTTTTTCAAGGTCGGATTTTTTTACGCTGATTATCACAGGTCGGCCGTGCGGGCAAGTCAGCGGAACATTGCCGCCGCAATATGATTGAACAAGCGCCTTCACCTGCTGTTCATCCAGCATATCTCCGCCTTTCACAGCGTGCTTACACGAAGCCTTTATGAGCTTTGAACGAACAAGCTCCGTTTCGTCCACACTGCCGTTTTCTTCAACGATCGCAATTGCCTCATTAACAAAACTTTCAATTCCGCGGCCGTTTTGGGTGCGGCCGTTCCAATGTTAAAGTTCAGAATATCCGGCACGGCATAAATTCTGATTGTGAGTTCACCGCACAGCTCGACAGAAAAACCAAGTTCCTCTATTCGCTCAAGATTATCCTCAAGGCAAGAATACGCAACGGATCAAGCTTTACATAATCCGGCATGACGAGCAGCTGTGAACAGAAACGAAGCTCCCCCTGCGACAAGCTTTTCATAAAGAAGTCTTTCGTGAGCCGCGTGCTGGTCGATATAGTAAACCGCATCATTTTGCTGCACAATGATATATGTGTTGAATACCGTACCGATAATGTTACACGAATCGGCATCGAGTCGAATCTGCTCAGGCTTTTCGAGCTTTTGTGTCGGCACAGCATTGCTTGAATAAAACGGTATCGAACCCAAATTCCTTTCGAAATGTGTGTCCGGCATAAAATCAGATATTGCAGCGGCTCCGCTGTCCCGAAGCATCCACTTTGACGGTTTGTTAAGACTCCAGTCAATATTTTCGGCGGCAGTTTCCACACCGCGGCTGTCTCCGCTGACGGTTGAAAATCCTTCACTTACAGCTTCCGCTCGAACGGGAGCTGATTCGTTCGACTGCACATTCTTGGTTGATTCCGCATAAACATCGATGTTGTCATATCGACCGGTTCCTGCGTTTGGTTGACCCGCTGTTGAAATAATATGAGCGGAGGCACTGTCTGCATCTGAATCGGAGTCTCTGACAGTACACGGCGCTTGTTCAGCGGCGCATGCAGGAAACGGATAGGCCGTCGACACGCTGTTCATTGCTTCCGCAATCGCGCGGGTTACGGAAAGAGCCACGCGTTCATCGTCGCGAAAGCGAACGGATAGTTTGTTTGGGTGAACATTAACATCGATTTCTCTGCTCGAAATTGTAATATCAAGCACGAAAAACGGAAACCTTCCGCTCATCAGCCTTGTGTCGAATGCGCGCTGAGCAGCATTGCTGATAAGTGAAGATTTAATGTATCGCCGATTTACGAATATGCTCTGTTTTGCACGGTTCTTCCCCGCAATGCTCTCACTGCCGACATAGCCGCCGACTCGAATGTAACCGTTGTCGAATTCAACAGGGTACAAAGAGTTCGAAATTGCGTTCCCATAGACGCAGAACAATGCATTTTCAAGGCTGCCGTCACCGGTGCTGTGGTAAACGGTCTTTCCGTTATTAATGAATTTTATCGCCGTATCAGTGTTTGCAAGTATTAAACGCACGACATAATCACCGATAAATGCGGCTTCGCTTCGCGGAGACTTAAGAAATTTTAATCTTGCAGGAACATTGAAAAAAAGTTCGTTGACTTCAACTGTTGTGCCCGTCGGACAGCCGCACGGTTCAAAACACGTTTCGACACCGCCCTCAATTGCAATATAAGTCCCGGATTCATCATCTTCGGTTCTCGTTCGCATTGAAACTTTTGAAACGGCCGCAACAGAGGCAAGCGCTTCTCCGCGGAATCCGAAAGTTTCAATATGGGTTAACTCTTCCGCAGAAGAATACCGAAAATCAAATGAATTTGGTGCTGAAGAAAGGCGTCCCGTTTCAGCTTTTTGCAATTTTAACGCGAGAGCTCAGCTCATAAAGCTTGCTTAACGCTTCCATGGGAGTCATTCTGTCCGCATCCATTTTTGCAAGTTCTGCAATAACGCCGGCGCATACCTCATCGGCATCGGCACCTGTTTCACCGATCATACTCATTTGCGTCGGCTTATCTTCTGCTTTTACGCGCCGTGATGCGTTATTGATATCCGAAGCTTCAAGTTCGGACAAAAATTTTTTGCCCTTTCAATAAGCGCAGCGGGAAGCCCCGCAAGCTTTGCAACCTGGATTCCAAAGCTTTTATCCGCACCGCCGCGTACAATTTTTCGGAGAAAAATAATGTTGTCACCGATCTCTTTGACGGAAATTCGATAGTTTTTGACTCCTGACAGCCTGCCTTCAAGTTCGGTAAGCTCATGATAATGAGTTGCAAAAAGAGCTTTCGCTCCGCATTTTTCGGGATTTGAGATGTACTCCAGTACTGCCCATGCAATGCTCAATCCGTCAAAAGTGCTTGTTCCTCTGCCGATTTCATCAATAATGAGCAGACTTCTCGAAGTCGCATTGTTCAAAATGTTTGCCATTTCGCTCATTTCAACCATGAATGTGCTCTGGCCTGTTGAAAGGCTGTCCGACGCGCCGACACGGGTAAAGATTCTGTCCGTAATGCAGATATTAGCCGCTTTTGCCGGAACGAATGACCCTAAATGTGCCATCAGTGTTATCAGCGCAACTTGGCGCATATATGTGCTTTTTTCCCCGCCATGTTCGGGCCTGTCAGAATGATTAAGCGATCGTTCTGCATGTTCATATCCGTTGAATTCGGAACAAATGCATCTTTCATGCCCGGTTCAACAACGGGATGCCTTCCGTCGGTGATTGAAATTCTGCCTTTGGTATTAATGCGCGGACGGACATACCCGTTTGCAACCGCAGCTTTGGCAAACGAACAGAATGCATCAAGTTCAGCAATAACGGCGGAATTGAGCTTGAGCGCGCTGAGGCAATCGGAAAGTTTTTCGCGAATCTCGGTAAACAGTCTGTACTCAAGCTGGATACAGTTTTCCTTTGCGCTCAGAATCTTTTCCTCGGCTTCTTTAAGCTGCGGAGTTATATAACGCTCTGAGTTTGCAAGGGTTTGCTTGCGCTGATATTCCAGCGGTACGCTTCCGGCGTACGATTTTGAAACTTCAATGTAATACCCAAACACGCGATTGTAGCTGACTTTAAGTGTCTTTATGCCTGTTCGTGTTTTTTCGGCAGATTCAAAGTCACGAAGCCATTTGCCTCCGTTTTCAGCAAGACTGCGTAACTCGTCAACTTCGGCATTGTAGCCGCTTTTTTTATAATATTTCCGTCCTTTACGGATATCCCCGCATCATCATTTATTGCGGATTTGAGCAACTCTGCAATCTCGGTCATAGGATCAATGCGTGCGGCAAGTGATTGAAGTTTTGAACAGGCAAAGCTGTTTGCGGCAGCATAAATCAAGGGCAATGCAGCAAGCGTTGAGCACAGTGAAAGACAGTCTTTTGGGGTGACCGTTCCGTATGCAATTCTGCTGCACAAGCGTTCGATGTCATAAACATCGGAAAGTGCAGCCGCGAGAACTTCCCGTTCGCGTGCGGCGTCCGAGATTGCCTCCACGGCATCGAGCCGTTCATTAATCTGTTCTTCAATCTGAAGGGGGCGTTCGATCCATTTGCGCAGCAGCCGACCGCCCATTGCAGTCTCTGTTTTGTCAAGAACATACAGCAGCGTGTTTTTCTTGCTGCCGTCAAACCTCAGCGGTTCTGTTAATTCAAGGTTGCGCCTTGTCGCCGCGTCGATACCCATAAACTCGCTGCGTCGAATTTTCGTTATCCGGGTTATATGCGTCAGTGCGTTCTTTTGAGTATCTTCAAGATATCCGAGCAAAGCACCGGCGGCGGCAATATCCGGTGAGTCATTGCGTATGCCGAATCCCTGCAGCGTTGCAACACCAAAATGCCTGCAAAGCTTTTCGGTGCCGCGTTTAATGTCGAATGCCCTCTGCTCTGCCTGCTCGGTGTAGAATCTTGCCTTTATGCGTTTAAGCAGCAGTTCGTCCTCGAACATTTCCGAATTTGCAATGAGCTCACGCGGCGATATTCCGACAAGCTCATTGAAAAGATCCGATGAGATATCGCTGCCTTCAAATGAAGTTACACAGAATTCACCCGTTGAAACATCGCTGTATGCAATTGAGCAGGATGGGTTTTTCCCGGCACGTTTCAGGTACACGGCGGCAATATAGTTATTTTCCTTGTCGTTGAGCATCTGAGTTTCAATAACCGTTCCCGGAGTGATAACTCGAATAACGTCACGTTCAACAAGTCCCTGCGAAAGAGCAGGATCCGTAAGCTGTTCGCAAATTGCAACCTTGTATCCTTTGTCGATAAGTTTCGTTATGTATGTGTTAACCGAATGGTACGGCACGCCGCACATCGGTGCGCGCTCTTCAAGCCCGCAATCGCGTCCTGTGAGTGTAAGTTCAAGTTCGCGGGATGCTGTTTTTGCATCGTCAAAAACATCTCATAAAAATCGCCGAGTCTGAAAAACAGAAGGCAATCGCTGTATTTCTCTTTAAGCTGCAAATACTGCCGCATCATTGGGGTCATGCTTGCCATTGAGTCCTCTCCTGCTGATTAAACTTTGATGCCTGTTTTAAGGAGTTATGCGGCCGCTTGTTCAGTCGGTGATATGACCCTGCAGCGAGCTGAAACGCAAACCGTCGACCTTAACGGGAACAACGGTTCCGACAAGGCTTTCGTCGCCCTTAACATACACCATTTTAAAGTTGGAAAGCTTGCCGAAAAGCAGCGGTTCGCCGCGATGATCGACTCCTTCAACGAGAATATCGCCTTCATAGCCGATATACTTCTCGTTTCCCGCCGGAAGAGTTTCCGCGAGAACAGCGTTAAGCGCGTTCAGTCTGCGTTTTTTTCTTCGAGAGGGATTTGTCCGTCCATGCGTGCTGCAACGGTGCCTTCGCGTGGGGGAATATGCAAACGTATATGCGTTGCTGTAGCCGACATTGCGAACAAGTGCGCATGTTGCATTAAAATCTTCCTCTGTTTCCTGCGGAAAACCCACAATTATATCGGTGGTTATTTCAACATCCTTAACACGGGTCCGAAGTTTATCGACAAGAGCATAATAATCCGCACTCGTGTATTTTCTGTTCATAAGTCGGAGAATTCGGTCGCTTCCGGACTGTACCGGCAAATGAATATGCTTGCATACTTTGTCAAGCGACGCCATTGCATCGATGAGTTCATCCGAGAGATCCTTCGGATGAGATGTCATAAACCTGAGCCGTTTCAGTCCTCTAACCTCATCATTGACGCGCTTTAACAGTTCCGGGAAGCGAACTCCGTCATAATTGTATGAATTTACGTTCTGGCCAAGCAGTGTGACTTCGATGTAACCGTCGTTCACAACTTGCCGGACCTCCGCAATGATGTTCTCGGGACTGCGGGAACGTTCCCTTCCGCGAACATAGGGCACTATGCAGTACGTGCAAAAATTGTCACAGCCGTACATAATGTTCACGAATGTGGAGAATCCGGGTTCGCGTTCGGCCGGAAGACCTTCTATGACTTCGCCTGCTGAATCGTCAACACGGAGGATACGTCTGTTGTTAAATACCTGTTCCAACAGCAGCGGAAAATTCTTGAGCTCGTGTGTTCCGAACACCATGTCAACAAACGGGAAACGGTCAAACAACTTTTTCGCGACCTGCTTCTGCTGCATCATGCAGCCGCAAACGCCGAGAATCAAACGCGGATTCTTTTGTTTAAGCTCTTTTACAAAACCGACATTGCCGAAAGTTCGAAGTTCGGCATGCTCCCGAACGCAGCATGTATTGAAAAGTATAAAATCAGCCGTTTCTTTGCAATCAGCTTTTGTGTAGCCGCACCGAACAAGCATACCCGCAATGTTTTCGGAGTCATGCTCGTTCATTTGGCAGCCATAAGTCTCGATATAGTAGGTCAGACCCTTGTCGGATATCGCACTGTGAATCCGCTTGACAGCATCAGATGCCTCTTTAAGTTCAACAGCAGCATTGATTGCGGTCGGGTTTTCCGGTTGGTTTGTTTCTTTGCAGTTGTTACACGTATTCTTTTTTATCCTTCTGTGCATATTTATCCATATTATACACTCAAGCGGGGCATTTCGCAATAATTTTCGCAAGTTCCGAAGTCAATGCAGAATCGCAAATAGCAAAACAGACCCCGTATGCTGCGAGTTTATCCCGGTGAATGATTCAAATTTGATGAAACAGCTCCCGCTTTTTCGTTTGTTTTTAATCTTCGCTGCAGTTTTACGACAAAAAACTCACGCCATATATAAGTAAATACGGCGTGAGCCTTTCAGCAGCTATATAATGTCAATAACAGAATAAGTGCCAATTATTCTTCAGTCATGATCTTCAGTATTTCCCTGTCTGTTTCACGCATTCCGTCCCGGCCCAAACGTCCGACATTGCGAATCGTGTTTTCAACGCCCTTTGAAACAATACCGTCACCGGCCCAAAATTGAGATCCGTTCAAATACATATTGTAACCAAGGATGCCGGCGTTTACAGCAGCTGCGATCTTGCCTGCACACGATGCTTTTGCTCCGTCGCATACAATGCCGGAAACAATGGCAAGGGAATTAACCAGTGTGTGCGCAATTGTGTCGTAATCCCCGCCGAGGAGATACGCGATTCCGGCTGCTGCACCGCAGCCTGCACTTATTGCACCGCAAAAAGCGGAAAGACGGCCTATTTTTGACTTTTGGTGAATGGTGATAAGGTCGGAAAGAATGACTGCCCGAATAAGTTCCTCTTCCGTTTTGTTGTATTCCTTGGCATACTCAACAACGGGAAGCGACGCAGTCATTCCCTGGTTGCCGCTTCCGGAAACTATGATGACGGGCAGCTCGCAGCCGCTCATGCGCGCATCGCTCCCGGCTGCGGGAGCCGCCATTGCACGAATTTTAACATCGTTGCCGTATGTTCTCAGCAGAATCCTGCCGACGTTTGCACCGTAATCGTGCGCAAGGCCGGCGGCGGAAATTGCGGAATTATACTGAATTTGTCTGCGGATGGTGTCGCCGATGTCCGAGAGATCAACCGTATCGGCAAAATCAACGATTTCGGCAATCGTCATTGCATCTTTTTCAGTAACGAGTGCATTTTCGGATTTTTCAAAAGTAACGCTCTCAGGCGCATAAACAACTTCGCCGTTTTTTTCAATCAGCACGATGTTTGTGTGATAATCAGTAATTCGAATGCGAACGCTGTCGCTGCCCGCAAAAACCGTAAGATCTATGTCGAAAACAAGATCATTGTCGGCCGGACGAACGATGATGTTATGCAGCTTGAGAAAATCCAATATGCGCTGTTTGCCGTTTTCGTCAACATCGGCAATTACTTCGAGAACTTTCGAAGCATCGCCTGCAGCAATGCCCGCTGCCGCCGCCGCTTCGATTCCGCGCAGCCCGCCCGTGTTCGGAACAACAACGCTTTTAACATTTTTTATGATGTTTCCGCTGACGTAAATCACAACCTTTTCGGGCAGCTTTCCAAGCACCGAGTGTGCCTTTGCGGCAGCAAACGCAATTGCGATAGGTTCAGTGCAGCCTGCCGCAGGAACCAACTCGGATTTCAGCACTTCGATGTATGAAGTGTATTTCTTATCACTTTTTAGCATTATAATATCGTTACCTTTACCGTATTGCGCCGTTTCAAGCACGGCTCCGCATATATTATAACAGAAAAGGACAGCTTTCGGCAACAGGAAAATTCGCATTGCAATCCCGTCCCTTTTTCGCCGTTTTGCGTACTCGTTTTGATATTTATTGAAAAACAGAAAATTCAGCCTTTTATTTTCTCACGAAAAGTTGTATAATGGTACGGATAATATTAAGGAGGCATAAACTATGTGCGGCATAGTCGGCTATATAGGAGAAAAGAAAGCAACTCCCATCCTTTTGGACGCTTTGGAAAAGCTTGAATACCGCGGTTACGATTCGGCGGGAATAGCTCTCGTGTCCGGAAAAGGAATAAACATTTTTAAAACACGCGGCAGAATTGCTGATTTACGAAAAATAATCGATGCTGCTCCGGCAGATGATTCCTGCGTCGGCATAGGTCATACCCGTTGGGCAACGCACGGCGAACCGTCCGATTTGAATGCTCATCCGCACAGATCGAAGAGCGGCAGAGTTGCGGTTGTTCACAACGGTATTGTTGAAAACTATCTTGAACTTCGGCAGTTTTTGATCGAACACGGGCACAGCTTCTCAACCGAGACAGATTCGGAAGTTGTTTCCGAACTTATTGACTACTGCTATAACGGCGACCCTGTTGCAGCTGTCCGCATTGCCGAAAGCAAGATAAAGGGCTCGTATTCGTTCGGGATACTGTTCAAGGATTATCCTTGGCAGATTATCGCCATGCGCAAGGACAGCCCGCTTATTATAGGCGCAGGCAGAGGCGAGAACTTTATTGCGTCCGATGTCCCCGCAATTCTTAAGCATACACGCGATGTATACAGGCTTGGAGAGCGTGAGCTCGCAATACTCACAAAGGACGGCGTTACCGTCATTAATTCTTACGGCGAACGTGTAAATTGCGTTTACGAGCACATTGACTGGGATGCAAGTGCAGCCGAAAAGTGCGGATATCCGCACTTTATGATTAAAGAAATCATGGAACAGCCGGAAGCCATTGCAAAAACAATTGCTCCGCGCATTTCGAACGGCAGAATCGAGCTCGGCTTTAAACATATTACTGCCGAAATGCTGAAAAAGGTGAATTCGATTAAGATCATCGGCTGCGGTTCGGCTTACCATGTCGGCTTTGTTGCCGGTTATTTCATGCGTGCTGCTCTGCGCATTCCCGTTGAATCTGTTCTCGCTTCCGAGTTCCGTTATGACGATCCGAGTTGACGAGAACACGCTTGCCATTGTTATCAGCCAATCGGGCGAAACTTTGGATACGCTTTACGGACTGCGCGAAGCAAAAAACACGGAGCAAAGACCATTGCAATCGTGAACGTTGTCGGCAGCACAATTGCAAACGAAAGCGAAGATGTCCTTTACACTTGGGCCGGTCCCGAAATTGCCGTTGCCACAACAAAGGCGTACAGCACGCAGCTTGTGCTTATCCATCTTTTGATGCTGTGTATTGCGCAAGCTCAAGGCAAGATGTCCGAACAACAGATCGCGCATGAAATCGAATGCCTTGAAAGAATACCCGAGCAGCTTAAATTCATGCTCTCGAACGTTAAGCAGGTTCAGTTCCTTGCATCGCAGTTTTTCAACGGGCGTGATATGTTCTTCATCGGGAGAAATGTCGATTACGCACTTTCCCTTGAAGCATCGCTGAAGCTTAAAGAAATTTCTTATATTCACGGGACCATTTCACTCATTGAGAACGGTACGCTCGTTATCGCACTGTGTACATACAGGCCGCTGCTCGAAAAAATGATCTCAAACATCAAGGAAGTCAAAGCACGCGGGGCAAGTGTCATTGC
>VOFD01000069.1_pt1 | contig 68127 bp, 72 predicted proteins | sample 5384101 | NCBI WGS metagenome assembly VOFD01 (sample SAMN12384723, study PRJNA508395) | human gut metagenome | isolation source: healthy gut C | host: Homo sapiens
GTCTCAGATCAGCCTTGTGGCGGCAATGGCGGCCATCAACAACATGATCCGCAAATACGGTGCACTGGATGCCGTGTTCGGGCAGGAGCAGTACGCACAGATCCCATGGCAGTGGTGGGCATCGTGATGAAGTTCTTCCAGATCGTCATCTCCATTGTGGTGGGCATGGCGGCCGGCTGCATCCCCGTGGTGGGCTTCAACATGGGCGCAAAAAAGTCTGACCGCGTAAAGGAGCTGTTCACGAGACTGCTACTGGCAGAAGCACCGTGGGCGCCGTTGCACTTGTGCTGGTGGAGCTGCTTCCCCGGCAGCTCATTACCCTGTTTGGTGCCGCCAACGAGAGCGCCTACTACACCGATTTTGCAGTGCGCTCCTTCCGCATCTACCTGTGCATGATCATTCTGGCCTGTGTCAACAAGGCCTATCAAAACCTTATCATCGCAGTTTACGGAAGCGCATCAGCCAGAAACGGATAAATTCCTCTTTGATTTTTGGCTTTGCCAGCTTTTCTTCCGCAATGCGGGCTTCAAGCTCACGCTTGGTTTCTTCGAGCTGTTCCAACCGTTCCTTGGTGGAACTGGTGAGGATTCCGGCTTGAATTGCGTTGAGCATATTCTGGATACCCGATTCTGCATCCCGGAGCTGTTTCTCATAGAGAGGAAGGTTGGTGTTCTCTCGGTCTTGCAGCTCCATGACCTTGGCGATAATGGATTCCATGGCGGCATCGTCCCGGACAAGCTGCATGGTCTGGTTCACCACCAGATCTTCCAGCCACTGTTTGCGGACAGTTTTCTTCTTGCAGCCCTTCTTCTTTTTGGCCGTGGCACATTTATAGTAGCGGTGGACTTCTCCCGTCCGGCTTGTGCCGCTTTCGCCAAACATCAGCGCACCGCAGCAACCACAGTGCAGCTTGGTTGTCAGCAGGTAATCGTCCTCTGCCTTTCTTCGGGCAGGGGCTTTCTTGTTTTTGGCAATCTTTTCCTGCACATCATCGAACAGTTCCAGCGGCACGATGGGCGGAATCGCATCCGGCACGACCACATCCCGGAATTTCAGTTCTCCGATATAACGCCGGTTTTTGAGCATGTGCTCCACGCTGTTGTAAGTAAATTCGCCTCCGACCGGGTTCTTGATGCCGTTTTCATTCAACCAGTCCCGAATCTCTTTCATCGTAAGGCCATCCCGATACTTCGTGAACGATTCCAGCACGAAAGGGGAGGCAAGCGGGTCGATGTGAAATTTCCGCTCGGAATCCAGCGTATATCCAAACGTTCCACGACCACCGTTGCAGCGGCCTTTCAGGATGTTCTCTGTCTGTCCACGGACAACCTTTTCGGCAAGGTCGGCAGAGTAGTATTCTGCATAGCCCTCCAGAACCGATTCCAGAATGATACCCTCTGGCCCCTCGGAGATGATCTCCGTAGCCGACATGAGCTTGACATCTTCAGCTGGGTCTTATACCGGGCACTATCGTAGCGATTCCGGGCAAAACGGTCAAGTTTCCAGACCAGTACAATATCAAACAGCTTCTTGTCGCTGTCCTTTATCTTCTGTTTGTCGTCTGTCCTTTGATCATCTGCATTGGAATCTGGCCTTCGATGGGGCGTTATTGGAATCCGTCTTGGCAAGCAGTCATTGAATGGTTCTTTCAAAGCACGGTCAATGACTTTTTATTATCTTCAGTTTTTTTTTGAACAATTGACCCAACAGACGATGACTGTTGATGTCATTCTTCGTTTAGCTGGACGATGGTATTATAAAAGATTTTGTTTGGAATAACGACTTGAAGAACACCCTTTTTCAAAAGTGCTTCTATGCGTTTCATGACATACCAATACCGGAGCAGAAATCGCTTTTAATACGTCTGCGGTAAGTTCACCAACCGAAATGGAATTCTCGATACTAAACTAATAATTCTCTGGTCGAAATAATCTATGTTAACGCTTTTAACATCGTTCGCATGCCAAATACGCATGGAGGTGTTTTCGTTTAATAGCTTTCCCCATCTTTTGGCATACTCAGTAATAGTTTCTTCCGTCAAATACTTTTGTGAGATCTTATCGGTTTTCCCTTCCATAAATTCTTTCAGACCTTCTCTGGATGCAAGCAAAATTCTATTTGTACCATACTTTGCTGCATAGTAACAAATATAATAAATGCCGCACCAACAATCGGCAGAACTCCTGACCCAAACACGCAGTGGCTTTCTCCCATTGATAACATAAACGGAAACAACTTTACACTTTCGACGATGCCTAAAGCTGCTAACATATTGACATCACTGGGTTCAAAAACAATTTCATCCATAGCTGGTCAGAATCATAATTTCGGGATAGTGACTTGTGTAGTTGCACTCCAATAGATTGGTTTGCTTGAGCCAACCACTCCAAAATAACACCCAACGCTGCAATCAAGATAAGTTCCAACATCATAGAAGTCATATGTATAGGTTGTATTATATATACTTTGTTCTGGAACTAGTGCTGTCGTTGAAAATGGGCAGCTTCGTTCGATGTTATCGGAATAGCTCGTGTAGTAATCCGTTCCTGAAACATTTTTTATTAAATCCGGGCCAATACCGACGGTAGTTCCACTCATATAAAAGCCCAATCCATTGGCCTTTGTATAAAGAACTCTCCATGTTCCATCAATATACGATACAACTCTTGAGCCGTCTGTATTAGAAACAGGAATGCGCATTGGAACCTCGGCCAAAACATAAAATCCGAGATTCTCTTGTTCTTGCACAGAAAGATTGAGAAGTTCTTCTATCGAATAATCATCGATCTTTCTCTTATTTCCAGTTGCAAATGCTGGCTGAATGGTCAGGAGAAATAAAACCGTGACCAATAGAATGGAAATCAGCCGTTTGATTTTTTGTTAGTCATAGTATACTGCCTCCTAATTTATTTTTTTTCTTCACTCAATACACTAAAGCTCCATTGGAATCACCTTCATTAAATTTTCCCCTTCAGGTGTATACTCCTCGGCAAATAAATGTGAACCATACAAATGCTGAAACTACTAGAATACTGTTGGAATAGAAAATATTGTGACCTTACACTGCTTTGGGTGATTACGTTGCTTTCCTTCATTGAATAGCTAGAACAACAGCTACTATCAAGAACAAAGTTGAAAGCCCAAGCTGAACCCATGCAATTTTTTCGTTTTCGGCATTGTTACAGCCTTTGGAGGATACTGCCACTTGGATATAATGCACTGCTACGATTCCATATGAGAAAAACAAAGAAGCCCAAGCATAAGGTACTGCGCTTTTATCTGTCAATCGGACAAGATTACTAGTCCATACTGAAATGCAGCCCCAAAGGGCAAAAGGAGCAATAAGAAAAAAGTTGCTTTTGCCTTTTTTTTTCATTCTTAGCCTCCCACAGCTTGATGGTACGATTTTGTAGTATCCATAAGGTGTCCACCGGAATCATACGAATACAAAATATCATGATAGCAATGGGTAATGTCTATCATATGAGTTTAGTTGCGATCAAGCGATTCAGGGACATCCGGCTGATACGCTGTAAAGCAGCAGGTGCTATTCACACTTAAGACTGCAATCGCCATTGCAAAAGCACATGTAATTTTACTCAGGAAAAAAATCAGTTTTTGTGAATTCTGTTTCATATTGTCCTCCACATTACATAGAATACGTTACATCGACTTCATTGTTTGTTCCGCGAGGAGTTCCCTTCAGCCAGCAAGTATGAGAAGCAATACCATTATAAGCGTTACTGGTAAAGGTGAGTTTTGCCGAACTGGAGTTATACGTCAAACTTGCATCACTATATGTGGAACCCAAAGTTGTAATCGAATAGTCCCATGCATTTGTGACTTTGTTATTCGTCACTGTCATATAAAAATATGCATGAATCACCACTCCCTTATACGAAACCTTCCAAGAATTCGACGATTTCGCTACACGAGAAATTGAATTGTCCACTGACTCGATAGTAATAGTTGCTGGATCACCATTACTGTCAACTACCGCAATTGCGAGCTTCTCGTTTGCCTTCAGTTGATCGAGATTGCTAAAAGTAACAACATTGTTCTTAACGGTAGCTTTCGGTGAATTCGATTCAGCGAAGGCAGACTGAACGCCAAACGACATTACAACCGCAATAAAAAAGCAGACTCGCCGTAAGTTTTTGATGAATTTTCTTGTACTCATGATCACATTTTCCTTTCCTTATTTTGATTTGATTGCTTTTACGACTAAATAAATGACCAGTATGCCGATGCAGAGCGAAATAATTGTCAATGCCTCTGCCGTTGCATTAAGGCAAGCACCAATAAAATAAACCAATACCCAAAAATGCAACAAAAGCGATAAGAAGCAGCACCCATTTGTTTTTTTTCATGTTATCACCTCCCTATCTACAAAAGTTGGCATTAAATTTTTGTTGAACCAAAGGAATTGTTGAGAATACAATCAATACCCATTTGGAGAGAATTCACTTAAAGGCTTATTCGTTGCTTCTATCGGAGAGAAAATGATAGCGATGCCCATAAGAGCTGCTGTTGTCAGGATACGGAAAAGGTGATTTGCTGCGATTGCCTTACTTAACAAAATGCAGATAAGTGCCAGTCCGGAGAATGCCAAATAGCATCTGGTGTGCGATGTTGCATGGTATCCGCCAATGTAGATTCGCTGTGGGATAAACCCAATCAAAAATGAAAGTGCGTACCGCACATCACCACACACAACAGCGATTAAAACAACAAGCAGAACGCTCACAACAGATGATATGAGCAACTCGTACCCATAGACATACGCATCCGCCTTTGCTTCATCTATCACTTTTTGCTCGCAGAAAAGACGGACTGATTTTTGAGACAGCGTGCGTTCCCACATTGCAGTTGCGCCACCTTATCTTCTGATTTTTGCTTCACTGTATCATAAATTTCAGCAAAATCAAGAGGTTTGGCAAAACTGGTCGTTCTGGTGACAAAAGTGGTAGGTCAGGCTACTTGTAAGGAGCCTTTGCACAGTCTATAATAGTAGCAGGACATTATTTTGTGGAGGTTGTCGAAATGCTGAAGTACCACGTTGCAGTCTGCGATGATGAGAAATCAGACCTTGATGGCATTGTTCAAAGCGTCCAGCAGTACGATGTGCAAGGCTGCTTTGACATTGAAACTTACATGGATGGAAACGAACTTCTGAGCGAATTGCAAATGCAGAAGAAATCCTTTGATCTGCTTCTTCTCGATATCGAGATGCCATCCAACGGTTTTCAGCTGGCGCAGTCTTTGATCCAAATGGAGAAGCATCCTTTGGTGGTATTTGTCACGAAGCGGCATGAGTACGCTGTGCAGGGATATGGCATTGCATTCCGCTACCTTGTCAAACCTTTGGATCAGACGCTGTTCGCTACGGCAATGGATGCCGTCCTTCAGGAACTGAACTCCAAACATTTCACGATCGAATACGATGGTGTTACCATATCCTTGGAAACATCGGACATTTACTTTCTGGAAAGCCACGGACATAAAGTTCTGATTCACTGCAAGGAGCAAGACCTTACATTGCGAATGAGCATTCCTGAAGCCTTGGAGCAGCTTCCCAAACGGTGCTTTGTGTCACCACACAAAAGTTATCTCGTCAACATGGAACACATTGTTTACGCTACGGGAACCGCTGTTTTTCTTTCCAGCGGACATCAGCTGCCGATCAGCAGGAGGAAGCGTCAGGAGTTCAATCAGATCTTCAACGCTTATTTGGGAAGATGATGCTTTATTATTTCGTTGAGTTTGCAGGGAGCTTTGCCAACATTGCCCTGTTGCTGCTTTTTATCGGTCGGCTGTTTCCCAAAAAGGAGCCCGTCTCAAGGTGGTTCTATGCCTATGTTGCACTCTTGATTGCTGGGCAGTGTGCTTTGAGTTTATTCCCGGATTGGGTGACGCAGCGCACGATCTATCTTTTAGTTGGCGGATTTTTCCTTGCATTGCTGTTCTATGAGGTTCGACCGTGGCAGGCGGTTTTTGCAAGCGGAGCTTTCTTCACACTGATTGCTTTGGTGGAAGTGCTTGCAATGCTTCTGATTGGGCTGCGTATCCCGGATACCGACATTCTAATGCAGGCTGGGGCAGCACGGTTGGTCTATGTTGTTTTTTCAAACCTGATTCAAATTCCACTCGTAGTCCTGATCTCACATTTTTTCAGCCGAAAAGGAAATGCTCTGCGTATCCTATGGCTGCTGCCGATCATTGCGATTCAAATCGCAAGTATCGCGGTCTGTTATGTGGCACAGTATCATGCTGCGGATGAGTATTTCCCGGATTATATGGTCGGTCTTATGGCGGTGCTTCTCCTTATAAACATCCTGATCGTGTTCTATGTGGAAGCTCTCCGGGAAAATGAACTGGAAAAATTCAAAGTTAAGTTCAACGAACAGCAGTACAATCTTCAAATGGAATACTACCAGCAGCTCAAAGAACGCCAGGAAGAAGTCCGTTCTCTGCGGCATGATGTGAAGAAATACATCCTGGCGATGCAGGCAGTTGCAGAACACGGTGATACCGAAGAACTTCACAAGATTGCGCAGGCTGCCACGGATGTTTTCGAGCGTTCCACAAATATTTCTGCGGTCGGAAATCCTGTTGTTGATGCTCTTTTGAATTATTACTTACGAATTGCGGAAAGGAATAACATCAACGTCAAACTGGATGTGACGATTCCTGAAGTCCTGACGATCTCATCGTTGTCTTTGAGCATCATTATCGGAAACACATTTGACAATGCCATCGAAGCCTGTTGCGACCTGCCAGCGGAACAGAGAATCATTCATCTACAGCTGCGCAAGCAGTATCGAAGCCTCTTCTATCGGCTGGAAAACCCATACAGTGATACTTCTCGCGGAATCCGCATCGGAGAGTATCACGGTTACGGACTAAAAAATATAAATCGTATCGTTCAGGAGAACCATGGTGACTTCTATACGAAAAAGAAAGACGGTGTGTTTACCGTCCAAGTCCGCCTGAACTGCGAAAATTAAAACATTCTCCTAAAACATTGCTTTGCTTTTGCTTGTACTTTGTGTGTTTCATTCATCTGATGTATTCATTATCCTGAAGTGTTGACACACATCAATACTTATGTTATCATTCCCAACAAATCCACAGCGATTTCTGTAAAGAAACGATTCTGTGCGGTTTTATTTCCTGCGAAGATTTACCGCCCCGCAACACACCCGATCATTTTGCCGTCTGTTTCACCCGACAAAATCCTTCGCCTGTACTGCGTGGGCGGTATTTTCTTTTTGGGGAAGCCGTACCTTGAGAATTTCATGAGCCGTCCGAGCGTGATACCGGCTTTTCGGCCAACGCCGCTGCAAAACAGGGGCAGGAACTTCGTTCGGAGCAAACGGCGATCAACATACACGAGCAGCGGAACTCTCTACTTATTTTTGCGTCTTAACAATTCGGAAACAACTTTCGGAAATGCGTTTTGAGCGCAGCGGTGGAGAGCAAGAACCGTCCCGTGGCCACAAATTTTCAATTCTTGAAAATGTTGTGCTCCACCGGGACTTCACATCTGCAACTCTTGCGAGTTTTGATGTGATCTTGTTGGGGCGTACCTGCCCCAAACCCTGCTCATATTCGCACCTTGCGGTGCGAAAGAACGGCGTGTCGTGCTTACATAGCTCCACCGAGGAGCTAGCGAAACGACAGGAGGTTCAATGAACAAAACGAATGTCAAAACGAAACCCAGCACGACCCACCGCCACGACACGCCGAACAACAAAACGCACATCATCAAGTTCCGTGTGACGGAAACTGAAAAGATGGAACTCCAATGCACAGCAAAACTCCTTCATCTCTCCCTGTCCACCCTCATCCGCCGTGCGCTGCACAATGCGAAGATCGAGCGCACCGTTGTCGTTGCCGGCGGCGGAGAAGAAACCCTGACTGCCGTTTCCACTCTGCTTGCCCAGTGCAGCAGGGTGGGCGGCAACCTGAACCAACTCGCACGACACTTCAACTCCGGCGGAGCAGACACCGAACAGCTCCGGGCGAAACTTCTGGACGAACTTGCAGACCTGACTGCCTTCCGGCTCAACGCCGAGAAAGTTCTGGGTAAACTGTATGGCAACGCTGAAGCATATCGCCTCTAAAAATTCGGACTACTCTGCCGCTGAGACCTATCTGGTTTACCAGCACGATGAATTTTCCGGCAAGAAAATTCTGGATGAACAGAGCAGACCCAAGCTGCGGGAATCGTACATTCTGGACACCCTTGAATGCGGCGAAGCCTCGTTTGCAATGGCCTGCCTGCTGGCAAACCGGAAGTACGACAAGAACAACCACCCGGATGACATCAAGAGTCACCAGTATATCATCAGCTTCGACCCGCGGGATGCAGCCGAAAATGGGCTGACGATGGAAAAGGCACAGGCCCTCGGCCTGAACTTCTGCAAAGAGAACTTTCCCGGTCATCCTGCTATCGTCTGCACCCACCCGGACGGACACAACCATTCGGGAAATATCCATGTCCACATCGTGATCGGCAGCGTCCGGACACGAGAAGTGGAGCGCAAGCCCTATATGCAAAAGCCCCGTGACTGGCGTGAGGGCATGAAGCATTCCAGCACAGCCCAGACCATGCGGCACCTGCGTGTCGCAGTCATGGAAATGTGTCAGGATGCCAAGCTGTACCAGATCGACCTGCTCAGCTCGAAAAAGCGTGTGAGCGAGCGTGAATACTGGATGAAACGGCGCAGTCAAATGAAACTCGACCGTGAAAACGCTGCCCTGCTTGCCGCCGGACAGCAGCCTACACAAACGGAGTTTGAAACCGCAAAGGAGACTTTGCGGAAACAGATCTCGGATGTGCTGGACAATGCAGCGAGCTTTGAAGATTTCTCGGACAGGCTCTTGCAGCAGTACGGCATCACGGTCAAGAAAAGCCGTGGGCGGCTCAGCTACCTGCCAGCCGGAAGAAAGAAGTTTATCCGGGCGCACAGCCTCGGTGACAAGTTTGAGAAAGAACTCGTGCTTGCCACCTTGAAAGAAAATGCCAAGAGCCAGCCCATTATCCTCCACAGCAATCTTGAGGAAAAACCCGACCGAATCAAGAAGCTGGTGGACATTCAGGCAAAACTGAAGCAGGGCAAGGGCATCGGCTATGAGCGTTGGGCGAAGAAGCACAACCTCAAAGCCATGGCGCAGACCTTGATTCTTTTGCAGGAGAAAGGTCTGCTCAACGAGGACGCACTCGACCAGAGAATTGCAGAGCTTGACACCAAGTTCCATGAATCGCTGGCCGTAGTGAAAGACCTCGAAACCCGCATGGCAAACAACCAAACACTGCGCCGTTATGCTGCTTCCTACAAGCAGTACCGACCGCTCGCGCAGAAACGGAACGCTGCCAAATCCCCCGCAACCTTTGAAGAACAGCATCGTGGAGCTGACAGCATACCGGACAGCAGCAGCCTATCTCAAGGCAAACAACATCACTAAACTGCCAAGTCCGAACAAGCTGGAAGCGGAATACTGCGCTCTTGCTTCCGAAAAGGCCCAGTTCTATGAGCAGTACAAGGAAGACAAGATCGAACTGCTCAAGCTGAAAGATGCAAAACAGAATGTTGCCCTGTTCTTCCGGGAGGACGAACGGACGCAACATCACGAGAGATAAGGAGTTGTGCGTATGATCAATCTGAAAATCGACCCGGAGTTCCAGAATCGATCCCGCCGCTGACGGACGATGAGTACAAGCAGCTTGAAGAAAACATCCTCAAGGAAGGCAAGCTGCTCTCTCCTTTGATCGTCTGGAACAACACCCTCGTTGACGGCCACAATCGTTATGCCATCCTCCAGAAGCACCCGGAGATTTGCTTTTCCACCATGCCGCTCCGATTTGAAAGCAGAGAAGAAGTCCTCGCATGGATCTGCAAGAATCAGTTGGGCGGCGTAATCTTACCCCGGAGCAGAAGCTGTTCCTCATCGGAAAGCAATATGAAGCGGAAAAATCCTCTCATGGCGAAGCCCGCAAAGAATCGCATGATGAAAATGGCCGATTTCACCGGAGTTCTCAAACTGATAACTCCGGTGAAGCCATGAAAACCTGCGAACGAATCGCAGAGGAAAATGGTGTAAGCAAGGCAACTGTACTTCGCGCATCGAAGTACATGAAAGGTGTTGAAATTGCTGAATCCCTGATTCCCGGTATGCGGGAGAAGATTCTGAACAAACAGGTAAAAGTCAGCAAGTCTGATATGCACCGCCTTGCACGAGCCAACTATGATGCCCGCGCACAGACCTTGCAGGAAATCCTGCACCCGGAACTGAAAGTTGAACCGAAACCGGATGCCGATGGCATCATCCGGGAACCGGGAAAGGCACCTGTGATGCCGTTTCAGAAAATCGAATCGGTTTACGACAGCGATGCTTACCCGGAAGAAGTGCGGCATGATTATGTCGCACTGGAACACGTTACAACACGTTTCCGCACAGAGTTTGACTATCTTCTGAGAACTATGCCAGACACAGCACAGCGAGAAGTCATTCTCGAAATCATCCACAAGCACAAGGAGTACCTTGCTTCGCTGGAATCTGCGCTCGCAGAGGATGAGCAGACAGCATAACAACAGGCACATTGTATGCTGTCAACAGAAATCCAAAGGAGTGTGCGTTTGAACAAAAAGAAAAAGTCCACAAATATTTCCCCTTACCCCGATGAAGCCATCGAACGACTGGCACGGGCATTCTATCCGGCGATCCTTGCCTGCTGGAACAGCGAGGAAGGTCAACGGGAATTTGCTGCATGGCAGGCGGAACAGGCTCATATCGCAACCAAAGAAAAACAGGAAGTTCCCGTCGGGGAACTCCCTGCCTTACTTATCGTGTGTGGATTTTTGCAGGGTGCGTCCGGCAGGGCGCACCCTGTTTTTGCGTTCAGTCCTCTAATCCGTGACTTCCAGCCGCATTTCTCAGATACTCCTCTGGCTCACCGTTCAAAATTAGCTCTGCATACGCCAGCGGGTCATTGTAGATGAGGTAGTCCAGTTCAGACCTCTGCGCCATGGTAACATCCAGTGCATCCTCGACACCGGTGCAGTTGATGGAAATTTTGCGCCCATCCCGGAGCAGCAGCTCCACACAGCCGGTGCCCATGTTAAACTGACAGGCTCTTGCATCGTACTTCATAATCTTGCGTCCCTTCTGCCTTACGGCACTCTTACTGTTGTGACCTTCGTGATACGGTCTTTCTTCTGATAAGGTTTTGGACACACAGCCGTAAGGGAAGAGCCATTGTTCTCGTTTCCGAAGAAAACAAAAAATCCGAGCCCTTCTCCTATCGAGAAAAGGTTCGGATTTTCATGGTTTGGTGCGATGGAAGGGACTCGAACCCCCGGCCTACTGATTCGTAGAAACCGAATGGCACATTTTGTCCATTTCATCATTCGACGTCAAATCGTTGTTTTAATCGAATTGTCGTTATTTTACCGTTGTTATTCTGTTGCATTCTTTGCATTGCTTGCACGTCTTTGCACCTGTTATCCATCCTTGCGATGTGCAGAAAATGTGCAAAAGTGTGCAGCGCCAAAATCAGCCCGGCAAAACAGGCTGTTTCGCACAGCCCCAAAAGCTGGATTTCAACGGTATTTATTGTGCAAAATCTTCCAGTTTTATCCAAACAACAATCTTACATGAGACACCGGTTCTATGGCAGGGTTTAGGACATCCGAACAGACACCATTTGATATAGAAATGAGGTTCACCATGAATAAATTGCTTACCTGCCGCTATAACATGGACACCAACCAAGTGGAAGCCCGGTTTGAGGATGGCACCACTCTTGCCATCGACTGCATCGCCGTGGAGGACGAGTACGGCAACACCCCGGCACAGCGGGCAGAACTGGACTGGCTGCTGTGGAACAAGCCCTTGGAGTACGCACAGATGGTGCTGAGAGGGGAGATGGGGCGTTATTTATCGCTGGGATGCGACCACGGCAGGCTGGAGGATTGAACCTTAGAAAACGCGCGGCAAAAACGCTAATCGCGCGGCGCGCGTTTTTATCGCTGACTTTTATTCAGGCAACATTGCACGCGTGCATTTCAGCGTGCGATTTTATTTATTTAAATTTTCATCGCGTTACAGTTTGTTTTTTCAATATTCCATTTGCGTATCGCACTTTCTACGCATGAAGAATGCACGCTCGTGCAATTTTTATTCGCGCTTTGTTTGCGCGATTACGCGTTTTTCAGCGCAAATTCAGCGTAAACCACACCAAGTCAGCGTATTTTCAGCGTAAATCCCGGAAAGTCAGCGTAAATAACCATTTACCATATATAATGATGCCCGCCCATCTGTGGAAAAGCCACAGTGGGCGGGCATTCTGCGTTTTCAGATGGACTGGAATCCCTTGCCGATGATCTCGCTGGAGTTGACAATGGTCAGAAAGGCCGCCGGGTCCTCCCGGCGCAGGAAATCCCGCAGCAGCCCTGCCTGCCGCCGGGTCAGCGCCACCATGATCATGGTGCGGGGCTCGCCGGTGTACACGCCGGTGGCGTTCTGCTGGGTCGCCGTGCGTCCCAGTGTTTCCGTAACGAAATGCCGGATGGGCTCCGGCCTTGAGGTGATGACCGTACACACCTTGCGGAGATTCAGGCTCTCGATGGCTGTATCCACGATGGTGCTGCGCCCGATGAGTCCCAGCACGCAGTACATCCCGGTCTGCGGGCCGTAAAGGTAAGCCGCAAACAGCACCGTGCCGATATCGCTGAGCAGAAGAGCCCTGCCGATCTCCACCTTGATGTACTTGTGTAAGATCATCGCCACGATCTCGGTTCCGCCGGTGGATGCCCCGATGTTGAACACAATGCCGCTGGCAAGGGCCGGCAGCGCCACCGCAAAGCACAGCTCCAGCAAGGTGTCATCCGTCAAAGGCTGGGACACGGGAAACAGCTTTTCGCATATACTGGAATAAAAGCTGAGCATGAAGGAGGAGTACAGTGTCCAACCCATGGTCTTTATGCCCAGAAAGACGCAGCCCAGCACATCCAGCACCGCATTGGTGATCCACATAAAGGTGCTGACGCTCAGAGCCGGAAAGCAGGTGGCCAGAACGATGGAAAGACCGGTAGTGCCGCCAAATACAAAGTGGTTGGGCGCACAGTAAAAGTTCAGTGCTACTGCATAGATGATAAGTCCCAGATTCAGCAGCAGAAAAAACCGTGCGCCGCTCCACAGCTGTGCTGGGGTCAGGTTTTTGCGCAGACCGTTCTTGATCGCTTCCATCTCAGTCCAGATGCTCCTTTACATCCATCAGCTGGGTGATGATGCAGTCTGCGGCGGACTGGTCCAGCGGCTCGCCGTGGCGGGGCTTCAGTGCCAGCACCTTCAGGCCTGCCGCCTTTGCGGAGGCAATGCCTGTGGGAGAATCCTCCACCGCAATGGCCTTATCTGCCGTCAATCCCAGTGCCTTCAGCGCCTTGAGATAGATGTCCGGCGCAGGCTTATGGGCGGCGCAGTCCTCGCCGCTGAAAGCGAAATCCACCATTGCTTTCAGACCGCCCTCCGTAAGCATCTTCATGATATCCGGCGCTGCGCTGGAGGACGCCACCGCCACCTTCAGCCCACGGCTGCGCAGCGCATTCATCAGCGGCTCTGCCTGCGGGTCGGTAAGCTTGCCGTAGGGGGTGGGGCGAACCTTGCGGTACTCCCGGTAAGCCATCAGCATCTCCTGACGGCGCACAGGGTCGTTGGGACAATGGCTTCCCAGATGGCTTTTTCGTTGGAGCCGATGAAGTTGCCCTCCGGGATGGGGATGCCGTTTTCCAGCAGAAAGTTTTTACGGCGGTTCTCGTAGTAATATTCCGTATCTGCCAGCACCCCATCCATATCAAAAATCACTGCTTCAATCATTCTTCATTTCCCTCTTCATCAAAAAGGGGGAGAGGGGCAAGCCCCTCCCCCAAGCATGGGTCTATTGATCCCAGTCGATCGCTTAGTACTCCAGCTTCCACATATAGCGGCGCAGGGTCAGCGGATGCTGACGAACGTAGGACAGCTCCTCAGCATAGACGCGGAACACGGCGGTGTGCATCAGCGGGTTGAAGTAGGTGATGACGCTGCTGTCCACAGCATTGCCCAGACCGTAATCCTTTGCATCCACAACGGTGGTCAGAGCATCGAAGCGGTGCAGGAAGGTCAGTGCGCGGGCATCCACGGGACGGGTCTTGCCGTCGTTCATCAGCAGGATGAAGGGCACGTCCTTGTCCACGATCTCGAAGGGGCCGTGGAAGAACTCGCCGCTGTGGAAGGAGCCGGAGTTGACCCACTGCATCTCCATCATCAGGCAGATGGAGGTGGAGTAAGCGACCTCCATGGAAGCGCCGCTGGACATGACGTAGACGACGGGAGCGTCCTTGTACTTCTCAGCGAACTCCTTGGCAGACTTGCGGGCAGAGTTGGCAGCGTTCTCGGCAGCCTCGAACACGTTGGTCAGGCCCTCGATCATCTTGTCGTACTTGTCGAAGCCTTCCACCTGCTGCAAGATCTCCACAGCCAGTGCCAGAACGTAGCCCATCTTCTCCAGCTTGGCGGCGTAGTTTGCCTCAAAGCCGTGAACGATGGTGTAGTCAGCTTCCTTGGTCAGGGCAGAACCGGCAGCGTGGGTAACGCTGACAACGGTTGCACCGGCGGCCTTTGCCACGCTGTTGGCCTTGACGGTCTCAGGGGTGCTGCCGCCCAGAGAAGCGGTGATGACCACGGTGGTGTCGCCCAGCCAATCGGGGGTATCGTAGTTGAACTCGTTGGCGGTGTAGTGTGCCACACGCAGCTTCTTGCTGCAGTTTGCCAGGAAGTACTTTGCGGGGTACAGCTCTGCCTTGGAAGCACCGCAGCCAACAAAGGCCACGTTCTCCACGTTGTGCTTTGCCACGATGTCTGCCACGATGGACTTGACGTTTGCCAGATCAATGTTATACATAATGCAATCCTCCAAATTATTTTTCTTTTTGTTCTGATGAATCACAAATTACAGGCGTACGGATATCTATGTAAGCCGGAAACCCGGTTACACCAACAGACCAAGGGCGTTGATGGCAACACCGCCCACGATGCAGATGCCCAGCAGCCAGCCGGTCTTGACCTTTTTGCGGATCAGGGTGTACATCAGCATCACGATGCCAAGGTTCAGAAGGTTCGGCAGAATGCTGTTCAGCACATCCTGCAGCACCAGACCGGTGCTTGCGAAGGTGATGGGGGTGGTCAGACCCACCATGCTTGCCACCATGGCACCAATGACCATCAGGCCTACGATGCCGCAGACGTACATCAGCTTGTCCATCATGCCGCCGTTGAGCTTGGTCAGGTACTTGCTGCCCATGGTATAGCCCAGCTTACCGGCAAACCATGTGACCAGCACAGAGGGGACGATGGAGATGATCATAGCCAGAATGGGGCCCAGAACGCTGCCCTGCTGTGCCAGAGAGATGCCCAGACCAAAAGCGATCAGGCGGACAGTGCCCTGGAAGAAGGAGTCGCCCACACCGGACAGGGGGCCCATCAGCGAGGTCTTGACGGCGTTGATGGTCTCCGGGTTGAAGTTCTCACGGTCGGCGGCGTACTGCTCCTCCATGGAAGCAGCCAGACCCAGCGTAAAGGCACTGGTCTGCGGGGTGCAGTTGTAGAACGCCATCTCGCGCTCGTAGGCTTCCTTTTTGTGCGCCAGCTGCTCGGGGTCGTTCTCGTCGGGGTACAGCTCATCCAGCGTGGGAGCGATGCCGTACAAAAAGCCCATGTTCATCTGACGTTCGTAGTTCCAGGAGGCCTGAATGTTCAGGGAGCGCCACATGAACTGGAAGTATTTCTTGAAGTCGCTGCGCTTTGCAGTCTTGGTTGCGTTGCTCATTTCAGCTTCCTCCTATCAAAGATCATCGTCATCTTCCAGCGGGTCGTAGTCCGGGTTGGCAGCAGCTGCACCGGCAGCGGCTGCGGCGGGTGCGCCCTTGCCATACTTCAGACCGGTCAGAATCACAGCCAGAATTGCGGCGAAGATCGCCACAGCGGTAACATCCAGACCCAGATAGCCCACAAAGAAGAAGCCCAGCAGGAAGTAAACGGTCAGGTCACGGTTGAGCATGGTGGACAGCAGCAGGGCAATACCGTAAGCGGTAAGGAACTTACTGCCGAGGTTCAGGCCATCGGTCAGCCATGCGGGGATGAAAGCCACGATCTTCTGCACCAGATCCGTGCCGAAGTAGACGGACAGGAAGATGGGGATGAAGTACATCAGGCTGTACAGCACTGTGCCCCAGACGATGTGCATACTCCATGCCTTGCGGAACTTGCCTTCTGCAATGGCGTGGTCGGCAACGTGGGTCAGGTTGGACAGGATGGTGCGCATCAGCACGCCCAGCATCTGGCCCAGAACAGCGATGGGGATGGCCAGCGCCAGTGCAGTCTCGGCAGAAGCATCGGTCAGGATGGCAAAAGCTGCGCAGATGATGGCAGCCATGTTCATGTCCGGGGGTGCAGCTGCGCCGATGTTCACGATGCCAAGGCTCATCAGCTCGATGGATGCGCCAAGGGTCAGGCCGGTCTGCAGATCACCCAGCAGCGCACCGACGATGGTGCAGGTGATGAGCGGACGCTCGAAGTTCATGCGGCCCAGAATGCGCGAGTCCAGAATACAGAACACGCCAACCAGACCCAGAAGCAATGCGGTAACAAACATGGGTCAAATCCTCCTTCTTATCTCCTTACGATCAGGTGTGATCGATGGGTACTACCTTAAAGGTGGGGGTCTGCTGGCTGTAGATCTTAATGCCCATATCCAGCAGCTTCTGGGTGTCTGCCTGCTCCTCCGGGGTCAGGAATACCGACTGGTCAAAGGCCTTGGAGCCGGGCTTATTTGCCACAGCGCCGTAGTTGATCTCTTTGATCTTGGGGTATGCCTGGCAGAACTTGAGCAGGGCAGCGGTGTTGCCGAAGATCATCATGATCTTCTCGTCCAGCTGCTCCACCTTGGGCATCTTGGCGATGGCCTTGTCCACCGTGAAGATGTTCACCCGGACACCGGCGGGCTTGCTCAGCAGCAGGGCGGACTTTTTCATCTCGTCGTTGGCGGCGTCATCGTCCACCACGATGATACGCTGTGCGCCCACATGGCCGGTCCACGAGAACACCACCTGACCGTGCAGCAGGCGGTAGTCCAGACGTACTAATTTGATCATAGGTCATCCTCCTCATCTTGGGCTGCGTTTTTCAGCAGCAGGTTACAATCAATGATCTGCGCCTTGGCATCTGCAATGCACTCGGCCAGTTCGTCCTGTGTCAGGGCTTCGTCGTTGGAAGCAAGGGTCAGCACCAGAGAAGCGTTCATGCCGCAGATCAGGTGCACCGCCGGATACTCCGGCAGCAGGGTCAGCATCTCGTTGTTCACGCTGCCGCCCATCACATCGGTCACGATGTACACAGCATCCTCTGCTGCAAAGCCATCCAGCAGCCGGCGTGCCGCCACCGTGATAGGCTCGGTCTCATCCCGCAGGGTAGCAAGGGCATAAAGGTTCGGCATCTCACCAAGGATCATCTGCACGGTGTCCTTCATTCCGGCGGACAGCCCTCCGTGCGAAGCAAGAATGATTCGGTTCATACGCATCCACGACCTTTCCTGTGTTTCCTTCATCTCTTCGGCGTCTGTATCGTCCTATTCGTTATAGACGTCATAATCGTCATGTACATAGTACCACATTTTGCACAGACGTCAAGAGGTTTTGTCAAAATAATCTCAGCTTTGGTAACGTGCACAAAGCTGCGCCGTCATATTTTTGCAGTTTCACCAATAACCTTCCGTAGAACGACAAAAAAGAGCGCCTCTTCCGCACGGAAGAGACGCTCTTTTTGAGAGAATTGATCTGCGCTTAAAACTCAAACATATACCGGCTTCCAATGTAATACTGCCGCCCGATGCACAGCGGGTGGTCATATTGGTCATGGAAGTAGGCGTTCAGATACAGCAGCGGCTCGCCCAGCGAAAGGTTGAGCAGCTGTGCCTGTTCTGCCGAAGCCCGTACCGCCTCGATACGCTGGCAGGAGGTCGTCGCAGGGCGCAGCCCGGAGATGCGCTCAATGGTGTCAAACATGGAAACATCATTGAGGTTCTCGCTCATCAGGCTCTTGTAGGGCTCGTAGGGCAGGAACAGGTTCTCCAGAAATACCGGCTGACCATCGGCAGTGCGCAGACGCTGGATATAGATGAGCAAGGCTTCCGGGCCTACATGGAAGAAGGCTTCCTCATCCTTACGCACCGGCACGATCTGACGGTTCAGCAGCCGGGCGCCCGGCACCATGCCGTACTCCTTGCAGGTCTCCGTAAAGCTGGCAGTTCCTCTGCCGCTGGTAAACTTGCGATGGATGCGGGGCTTGCTGACAAAGGTGCCCCGCCCCTGCATTTTGATCAGATACCCTTCGGCGCACAGTTCTTCCACGGCACGGCGCACCGTGATGCGGCTGACCGAGTACTCCGCACTCAGTTCCGGCTCCGGGGGGATCTTCTCATTGGTTTTGTATTTGCCGCTCTCGATCGCGGCACGAATGTCATCCTTTACCTGCTGGTAAAGCGGGACGACAGCACTATCATTGATCGCCATGAAATACCTCACTCTCAAATTGAGTATATCGTTATAAACATTATATTCATCTTATGGCTATGATAGTGCATATTCCGCGAATTGTCAAGTAAAACTTGCAGTCAATTTTTTGTGCGAGGTGACGGATGCGCCCCGTGCTGCACAGGGCACCTCATTTTCCAGTGCCCTGCCGGGAAGAATCCAAAGGCAACACCGCGCAATGCCATAAAAGAAGTATTCAATCAGCTTCATAAGTCCTACTATCACCGCTTTACTGCAATAAAATTTGCAAAACCATCTTGACGCTCGCCGCATTCCGTGATACCCTTTATCGCAAATCCCACCAAATTTGTAGAAAAATACAGAGCGGCGAGGATTTGTTCCTTATGAAGATTTTTTACCGCCCCGCAACACACCCGATCTATTTTGCCGCCGATTCACCCGACAAAATCATCGCTGCGCTGCGTGGGCGGTATTTTTCTTTTTCACAAATAAAATCTTATGTAGTTGTTCAATCTTCCAAAATTTGTTTTTGGTTGTTGACTGCACAACCGCAAAGTGTTATTCTTGTGCTTGAAAGAAGCAGGTTGTAGTGTCCGCACTGCGTCCGGCTTTCTTCATACTGTACCTTGAATCTTACATAAGCCGTCTGAACGAGATACTGCGCCATGACCTCACACTTTCTGTGGGCGAGCCGGACAACGCCGCTGCAAAACAGGGGTAGGAACTGCGTTCGGTGTGAACGGTGACCACGAGCAGGGGCTTTGCCTTTTCACACGTTTTGCTCTGCAAAATTTTCAACGTGCATTGCGGTTCGACTTCTGAAATTTTCAGTGTTGCACGGAAAGGGCGAAAGCAAGTATCGACCTGTGGCCACAAATTTTCAATGCTTGAAAAATTGCTGTCCACTCAGTCATCCTTGTTGGGGAGTGCCTTCCCCAAACCCTGCTCTAGCTTCGCACCGTTGGTGCGAATGCGGCGTGTCGCATTACATAGCCCTCTCCATCCCGGAGCGGGCATTTATCATTTTCACAGGAGGTCGAATATGGCTGAAATGAAAAGTCCGAACGCACACGCAAAAAAGAACCGCAATGACACGCCGCGAAAACGAAAGACACACATCATCAAAGTCCGAGTGACCGCAGAAGAAAAACTGCGGATCGCATACGCCTGCAAAGAACTCCACCTCACCCAATCCGAACTCGTCCGCCGCGTCCTGTACGGCGTGAACGTCAAGCACACCGTTGTGGTGGCGCAGGGCGGCGAGGATGCACTGGCGGCGCTTGCCGCCTTGTCTGCTCAGTGCAGCAAGGTGGGAAGCAACCTCAACCAGCTTGCACGGCACTTCAACTCCGGCGGCAAAAACACCGAGCAGCTCCGGGCGCAAATTCTGGAGGAACTGTCCGCACTCACGAACTTTCGGCTGAAAGCCGAAGAAACGGTTGGTGAACTGTATGGCAACCATCAAGCATTTGACCTCGAAAAACTCTAACTATGCCGCCGCCGAAAGCTATCTCACCTTTCAGCACAACGAGTACACCGGTCTGCCCATTCTGGACGAGAAGGGCAGACCCAAGCTGCGGGATTCGTACCTGCTCGACACCCTTGAGTGCGGCGAATCCTCGTTCGCTATGGCCTGCCTGATCGCCAACCGCAAGTACGGCAAGAACGGCGGGCGGGAGGACGTGAAGACCCACCATTATATCATCAGCTTCGACCCGAAGGACGCAGTAGAGAACGGCCTGACCATGGAACGGGCGCAAGCCCTTGGCTTGCAGTTCTGCAAGGACAACTTCCCCGGTCATCCCGCCATCGTCTGCACCCACCCGGACGGTCACAACAGTGCCGGGAATATCCACGTCCACATCGTCATCGGCAGCTTGCGTGTCCGCACCGTGGAACGGCAGCCCTTCATGGACAAGCCGTGCGACTGGGAAGCGGGCAAGAAGCACCGCTGCACCTCTGCCATGCTCCGGCACCTTCGTGTCGCTGTCATGGAGATGTGCGAGCAAGCCGATCTGAATCAGATCAATCTGCTGGAAGCCCAAGGCGACCATGTTTCGGAGCGCGAGTATTGGGCGCAGCGGCGCGGACAACGCCGCCTCGACCATGCCAACGCCAAACTTGCTGCCGAAGGGCAGCAGCCCACCCAGACCGTCTACCAGACCGAACTGAACAAGCTGCGAAAGCAGATCTACGCTGTGCTGAACAAGACCACCACCTTCGAGGAATTTTCTGCATTGCTCATGCAGGAACACGGCATCGCCGTGAAGGAGAGCCGAGGCCGGTTGAGCTACTGCCCGCCCGGTCGGACAAAGTTCATCACCGCCAAGAAACTGAGCAAGAAGCTGGAAAAAGAGCAGGTGCTGACCGCCCTCTCCCAAAACATCCAGCTTGCAACCGCCATCCAGCCCGCCAGCGAGAAGAAGCCGGATAAGATCAGGAAACTGGTTGACATTCAGGCAAAAGTCGCAGCCGGAAAGGGCATCGGCTACGAGCGTTGGGCGAAAAAGTTCAATCTCAAACGCTGGTCGCAGACCCTCATCCTGTTACAGGAGAAAGGTCTCACCAGCGAAGATGCCCTGCACCAGCGCATTGCCGAACTGAAAACTCAGCACGACGATGCACTGGCGGTGGTCAAAGACATGGATGCCCGCATGGTCTCCCTCAAGGAGCTGCGCGGGCATCTTGTGGTCTATCGGCAGTACAAGCCTCTTGCACAGAAGCTCCAGACTGTGCGGAATCCCGCCAAGTTCAAGGAGCAGCACCGTGCAGAGTTTGCTGTGTACGAGGCCGCTTGCGCCTATTTCAAGGCCAACGGGCTCAGGACCTGCCGGACCTCAAAAAGCTGGATGCCGAATATCAGACCCTTTCCTCGGAGAAAAACGGGTTCTACACCCGCTACAAGAAAGCGCAGATCGAACTGCGTGAACTCCGCACCGCACAACAGAACGTGGAAGCCTTCTTCCGCAAGGAGGAGGAGCGCGGCCACGCCGTACCGCAGCAGGAGGTCAAATGAATAACACTCTGACGGATCGATGTGTGAATAAACCCAACCTCACCCACGCCCCTCACCGGGCTTCGTCCTTTCGCCTGTACCCCACCCATTGGGACGGAGGGTAGCACCTCTGTCTTTTCGGACGTAAAGAACGCCATCTCGACCCGGCAGGCGGCGGAGCTGTACGGCTTCGCCGTAAACCGGAACGGTATGATGTGCTGTCCCTTCCACGGGGATAAACACCCCAGCATGAAGGTGGACAGCCGTTTCCACTGTTTCGCCTGTCAGGCGGATGGCGATGTGATCGATTTTGTCGGCAGACTTTTTCAACTTTCTCCCTACAAGGCTGTGGAAAAGTTGAAGGAGGACTTCGGCATGGCTCTTGCCGACGGCAAGGTGCGGCTTGCTCCCCGCAGACCGCCCACCGTCCGGCAGCAGCTGCTGGACTATTACCGCTGTCTGCAGCGTTGGCGGGTCCGATACGCACCGCAGTCACCCACAGAAGAACTTCACCCCTGCTTTCTTGAAGCGATAAAGAACCTTGACATCGTTGAATATTATCTGGACTGTTCGGTGCTCCCGGACCCGCAGACCGAAAACGAGCTACGGAAGTATTGGGAGGGATTGCATGAGCGACTGGAAAAAGAGGAACGAAGATTGGCGTGATGAGGACGAACTGGAAGAAGAGGAAGACTGCGAATGCCCTTGGGTAGACAGCAAGGGCAAAGTGCGTGAAACCGCTTACTGCCAGTACCTTTTAGAGAAACACCCCATGATGTGCCTGAAACAGAAGCTGTTCGACCAGAACGGCGAGGTAGATGAGGACGCACTGCTCTACGAAGTCCACAGCGACCTCCGTGACTTTGTGCTCGACAACCTTGCCAAGAAGGAAAAGCAGGTTCTGGACGCACTCCGTATCGAAACCTATACCCCTGAATGGAAACCCCAGCTTGACCGCATCCATCTCCAGAACGGAACCTACTTTCTGGATGAGCGGGGTTTTGTGCCGGAAAAGGAACTCTGCCTGAACCGGCTCCCCGTGGAATACCAGCCCGATGCCCGCACCGACCAAGTGGCTGGAATTTCTGGACGGTCTGCTCATCCCGGAGGATATTCTGACCTTGCAGGAATACCTTGGCTATCTCCTGATCCCGTCTACCAAGGCGCAGAAGATGCTGGTCATGACCGGCAAGGGCGGCGAGGGAAAATCCCGCATCGGCTTGCTGCTGAAGAAGCTGTTCGGGGAAGCCTCTCACTCCGAATCCATCCTCCGCATCGAAACGAACCGCTTTGCCAGTGCAAATCTGGAGTACAAGCTGGTCATGGTCGATGACGACCTGAACATGGTGGCTCTGCCTGAAACACGAAACATCAAGTCCATCGTTACCGCCGAAGACCGTTTGTGCATTGAGCGAAAGAATAAGCAGGCTGTCCAAGGTCTGCTGTACGTTCGTTTCATCTGCTTCGGCAATGGCAACCTTGTGGCCGCTCACGATGACAGCGACGGCTTCTGGCGCAGGCAGATCCTCATCACGGTGAAAGACCGTGACCCTGCCCGGGTGGATAATCCCTTCCTCATCGAAGAGTTGTCCGAGGAGCGTCCCGGCATCCTGCTGTGGATGCTGGAGGGGTTACACCGTCTGCTGGCGAACCGCTATCAGTTTACCATCAGCGAGCGCTCCATCCAGAACCTCGAAGCAGCCATGGCGGATAGCGACAACCTGACCCAGTTCATGCAGGCAACGGCGTATGTCCGCTTCAAGCCCGACACCGAGGAACGCTCCACCTATCTCTACCGCGCCTACACCAAGTGGTGCGAGGATAATCTGGAATCGCCTGTTCCGCAAAAGAAGTTCAGCCAGTTCCTGCTGAAAAATGCAGGGAAGTATGGCCTGACCTTTTCCAAGCACATCGAGGGAAAGTACCGCGGCTTCCGGGGCGTATGCGTCCACCCCGCCTTTGCTGCGGCATAAAACACACGAAAAGTGAAAATCTCCCGCCCCACGCGCCCCAAATCAGTGGTTTTGACTTGTTATCGCTGCTTTCTCCGGGCGCGTATCCGCCCTTTCGGGCGGATACAGGGCGGCAACACGCCCTTCGGGGCGGGAGAGAAGGCAAGATGCGCCCCAAAAGGGCGCGTGCATCCCAGCCATGCGCCCTAAAAAATCAACACAGAAAGGTACTTTTGTGTGGTTTGGGGCGCGTAGGGCGCGTAAATTCAAGTTCTCGCACTTTTTTGGGCTGCTGCTTCGGGTCAGGAGCGGCAGGCCCTTACATATTTACCGGCCCACAAGGGTGCAACTTAACCGGAGCTGCGCCGGGTCTGGAGAAGTGCAAAGGAGACATGCCTATGACGAGTGTCCGCAAAAATTCCGCTAAACTGACCCGTGAGGACTTGAAAATCGCGCCCGAATTCCCCTACAATGAAATTGTCCGAAACCCCTGCCGTAGAACCTTCTGACCAGACCAGCAAAACCGTCCGACACGCCCCGCTCGTTTACCGGGTGGAGGAGATTGCCCAGCTTTTGGCGATCTCCAACCGTGCTGCGTACAATCTGTGCAACACCACGAAAGACTTCAAGGTGATTCGCCTCGGTACCAGCATCCGGGTAAGCAAGCAGAGCTTTGACGATTGGTTTGCTGCGGTCTGAGGGAGGGAACATCTATGGCATCTATTATGAAACGTGGCAACACGTATTCCGTCCGATACAACTACAAAGATCATGCTGGCAAGCCCTGCAAGGGCTGGGAGACCTTCAAGACCAAGGCCGAAGCGCAGGAGCGCAAGATCACGGTCGAGAAGGAACTGCTGGACGGCACCTTCCTCGTGCCCGACACCATGACGGTCGAGGAGATGCTGTACAAGTGGATTCCCATTCAGTCCAGCAAACACAAGTGGTCTCCCAAGACCTACACCCAATCTGTGGCGATGGTGCAGAACCTCATCGTGCCGTATATCGGAAAGCGGAAGGTGCAAGACCTCCGCACCTACGACATTGAGCAGTTCTACGCCACTCTGAGCCAGACCCCTTGCGGCCAGTACGTTCACGGCGAAAAGCAGGAGCTGACGGAAAATCAGAAGAAGCGGCTGTTATCCAGCACGTCCATTCACGAAGTCCACACGCTCCTGAAGACTGCCTTTTCGTATGCCGTTGACTGGGATCTGATCCACAAATCGCCTACTCCCCGTGAAGCCCCCAAGATCAACACCGAAGAACGCACCATCTGGGATGAGCGCACCATGTTGGCGGCGCTGCAGACCATCGAGAACCCCGCCCTCCATCTGGCGGTGCATCTGAGCATGATTCTCTCCCTGCGAGAGGGTGAGATCCTCGGCTTGCAGCCGAGTGATCTGGACTTTGATGCAGCAGACGGACGGGGAACCATCTCGGTGAACAAAGCCCTGCAGCGTGCCGACAAGGTCGCCTTGTCCAAGATCGACCCCACCCAGATCTACCACACCTTCCCGGACAGACGGGAGGGGAGCAAGTCCTCGCTGATCCTTAAGCGGACTAAGACCAAAAAGTCCAACCGTGTCCTGTATATGACGAAACCGCTGAAAGAGGAACTTCTGGCATGGCTGGAAAAGATGAAGCAGGACGAGCAGAGCGCCCCGGAGAAGTACAGCAACTGCGGTCAGCTGTTCCGCTTACCAGACGGCTTACCCATTGCCCCGGACGTTCTGACCAAGTGGTACCGTCAGTGGAGAGCGGAGCACCCGGAGTTTGAGAAGATCGTGTTCCACGGTCTGCGCCACTCCAGTGCCACCTACCAGCTGTTGCAGTCTGGCGGTGACTTCAAGTCGGTGCAGGGCAACACCGGCCATGCAACCGCCACCGTCCTGATGGACACCTACGCTCACACGCAGGACAGGCCCCGGTTGGAGCTGGCAGAGAAGATCGAAGCCGACTTCTACCGGCAGGACACAGCAGGAGCAGTGCCGCAGGCGTCCCCGGAAAACAAAATACCGGCGGCAACAAAAATCACAGGCAAAATGATCCTTGAAGCCATCCGGCAGATGGACGCAGAGGAACGCCGCGAGCTGACGCGGGTGCTCTTCGCGTAAAAGATTCTTTTTTGTGCAGCGAAATACACGCTGTGCAAGCGATGCAAAGAGTTCATGGCTTTTTTGTAAAGTGTGCAGAAAGTGTGCAAGTGTGTGCAACCTCTGCCAGAAAAACAAAAAAGCCATGAAATCTTTCGATTTCACGGCATTTTCTGGTGCGATGGAAGGGACTCGAACCCCCGGCCTACTGATTTGATGTATTTTATCACTGAGGAGGGGTTTTGTCAACGGTTTTTTGAAATTTTCTTTGGATTTTTCAGAATTTTATTTTCGCCTTTGAAAAAAGTACGTCTTTTCGTTTTTACGTTTCTTCCGCCAGCTGCTCGGCAATGCGGATGCCGGTGGGCGTTGCGGCAAGGCCGCCCTGGCCGGTCTCGCGGAGGTCGGGGGAGAGCAGGCTTCCGACGCGGCCCATGGCGTCGATGACCTCGTCGCAGGGGATGGCGTAGTCCACCCCGGCCAGCGCCATATTGGCGCAGGAGACGGCATTCACTGCGCCAACGACATTCCGCTTGATGCAGGGGACTTCCACCAGACCCGCCACCGGGTCGCAGACCAGGCCCAGCAGGTTGCCCAGTGCCATTGCGGCAGCGGCGGCGCACTGCTCCGGCGCGCCGCCCTTGAGGTGGCAGAGCGCAGCAGCGGCCATGGCGCTGGCGGCGCCCACCTCGGCCTGACAGCCGCCCTCGGCACCGGCCAGCGTTGCGCGGGCAGCGATGACCTGACCGAAGCCTGCGGCCACGTAGAGCGCTTCGCAGATGGCGGTCTCATCGGCTTCGCCCGCGCGGGCCAGCGGGAGCAGCACCGCCGGGAGAACGCCGCAGCTGCCTGCGGTGGGCGCGGCCACGATCCGCTTCATGCAGGCATTGCACTCGGCGGTCTTGAGCGCTTCGACCGTCACCTCGGCCAGGTAATCGCCGCCGTAGCTCCGGCCTGCCCGATGCGCCTGTTCCACTTTGGCGGCGTCGCCGCCGGAAAGGCCGCTGCGGCTGCGCTGGGCAGGGTCGTAATCCCGGCTGGTGGCCTCCATGACGTGCCACAGATGCCGCATCCCATGGCGGCTCTGCTCCTCGGTCAGGCGGCTCTCCGCCAGGTCGCTGCGCAAAACCGCCTCGGCCAGCGAGATGTTCTGGGTGCGGGCTGCTGCCAGCATTTCTTCACAGGATAAAAAAGCCATCGCTCAGTCCTCCGCATTTTCTTCGGGTTCGTCTACGTTCAGGCAGGTCACTTTCAGGATGCCGGGCATCAGCGCAAGCTGCTGCTCCAGCGGGTGGGGGATGTGAGAATCGCATTCCAACACCATGACGGCGTAGCCGCCCGTCGCGGCGCGGAACACCTGCATGGACGCGATGTTGATGCGCCGCTGGGCCAGCGACATCGTGACCTCGGCGATGCAGCCGGGGGTGTCCTCGTTATGGATGATGAGGGTGTTGCTGTCGCCGCCGAAGTCGGCGGGCACACCGTCGATCTCGGTGACGCGGATGCGTCCGCCGCCCACCGAGGCCGCTTTCATCGAAAGGACCCGGCCGGTCCGGCTCGTCAGCCGCAGCACAGCGGTGTTCGGGTGGGCCGAGCGCAGCTCGACCGGGTGGATGCTGAACTTCATGCCCTGCTCTCTGGCCAGCCCGAAGCTGTCCGGCAGGCGGGGATCATCCGGGCGGAGGCCCAGCAGACCTGCCACCAGCGCACGGTCGGTGCCATGGCCTCGGCCCGTCGTGGCAAAGCTGCCATACAGACCGATGTCGGCATCCACCGGGATATCGCCCAGCAGCTTTTGTGCCGTGTATCCAATTTTGGCTGCACCCGCCGTGTGGCTGGAAGAGGGCCCGATCATGACCGGCCCCAGAACGTCAAACAAGCGCATACGATGCACATCCTTTCGTATTTCCTGCAAAAAAGCCCCTCATTCCGGCCCGTTCCGGCCGGCAAAAGTGTTCTCTTCGCACTTTTTCTCTGTTTTATTATACCGCTTTTGCCCCACTTGTGCTATAATAACTTTACTAATGTTTGAATTCGCTCCTTTTGGGGCAACACGGAGGTTCGATTTCTATGAAACTGGTAAGCGTGGAAACTCCCGAAAAGAGTGTCTGCAAAATGACTTTCAGCGCGACCGCTGAGGAGCTGGAGACCGCATCCAACGCGGTGTATGAGCGCACCCGCGCTTCCTACACCATCAAGGGCTTTGCCAAGGGCGAGGCTGACCGTGCGCAGATCGAGGCTGACCGCGGCGAGCACACCTTCTGGTATGACGCCATCAACGATCTGATGGACCGGGACGTTCCCGCCCTGTACGATGCTGCGATGCAGGAGCACGGCTTCCACGCCGTGGATGAGCCCAGCTACGATCTGGTCAGCGTCAAGAAGGACGAGGGCTTTGTGGCCACCGCCACCACCGCCCTGCAGCCGGAACTCAAGCTGGCCCAGACCACCGGCTTCCAGGCCGAGTGCGTCACTCCGGAAGTCACCGACAAGGAGATCGACGCCGTGCTGGAGCGCCGCCGTGCCGTGGCTGCCGAGCTGGTGCCCCACAAGGGTCCTGCCGTCAAGGGCAACATCGTCCACATCGACTACGAGGGCCTGCTGGACGGCAAGGCCTTCAACGGCGGCACCGCCCAGAACCAGACCCTGCAGCTGGGCAGCGGCCGGATGATCCCCGGCTTTGAGGACGGCATCCTGGGCCACAAGGGCGGCGAGGAGTTTGACATCCACGTCACCTTCCCGGCACGCTATCACGCCAAGGATCTGGCAGGCAAGCCGGTCGTCTTCAAGATCAAGCTGCACGACGTCTGCGTCCGCCAGCTGCCCGCCCTGAACAGCGATTTCGCCAAGAAGATCGGCAAGGTGGACACCATGGAAGCCTTCCGGGAACAGGTCCGCAAGCAGCTGTACGACGGCAAACACGCCAGTGCCCTGAACCGTGCCAAGGACCAGATCCTGACCCAGCTGGCCGACGCCGCTGAGGGCGAGCTGCCCAGTGTTCTGGTGGAGAGCACCTACCAGCAGGAGATGGAGCAGATCCAGCAGCAGCTGCAGATGCAGCGGCTGAGCCTGGACCGCTACCTGAGCCAGATCCACCAGACCCGCGAGACCTTCACGGCCAACGTGCACGCTGCCGCCGAGAAGAACACCCGCGCCCGGATGGCCCTGCTGCAGGTCGCCCAGAACGAGAACCTCGTTCCCACCGATGAGGAGATCAACAAGAACCTGCAGGAGCGTGCAGACCGCACCAAGAAGACCCTCGAAGAGGTCAAGGCCGGTATGAACATCCCGATGATACAGCGCAATGAGGCCATCCGCCGCGCCGCCGACTGGGTCATTGAGCACTCCACCATTGAGGAAAAAGACGCCTGATTTTTTCAAAATCGCATCCCATTCATACAAAAAAAGACCCCCTTCAGAGTTGCCGCTCCGAAGGGGGTCTTGTGCGTTACTTGGTCAGGAAGTTGAAGCCCATGACCACGATGCCCAGCACGACCAGAACGATGCCGGTGGCACGGTTCAGGGTCTTGGGGTCTGCCTTGTTGGCAAACACGGCTGCAATGCGGGCCCACAGGAGGGTGAACGCCACGCAGAGCGCCAGAACGAAGGGATCGGGCATTCCGCCGATGGCGAAGTGGGAAACGGCACCGGTCAGGGCGGTGAAGGTCATGATGAAAACGCTGGTGCCGACGGCAGTCTTCAGCTCATAGCCCAGCACACTGGTCAGGATGAGGAGCATCATCATACCGCCGCCAGCGCCCACGAAGCCGCAGATCAGGCCGATGCAGACACCGCACACGACGGACTGGATGGCGCGCTTCTTTGCGGAGACGCCCTGCATGGCCTCTTTGGTGGTCATGACGGGGCGAACGATGAACTTGATGCCCAGCAGGAAGGTCATGAAGACCGAGAAACTGCCCATGGTGGCCGACGGAAGCAGGCTGGCAAGGTAGCTGCCCACGACCGTGAACACCAGAACGCTGGCCATCATGATGAGGCCATTCTTGATATCCAGATTCTTATTCTTATGGTAGGTATAGGCCGACACCGCACTGGCCAGCACGTCCGACGAGAGGGCGATGCCGACGGCCATGTAAGGGTCCATGCCGAGGAAGGTGATGAGCATCGGGCTGATGACCGCAGCGGCGCTCATACCGGCAAAGCCGGTGCCCAGGCCTGCGCCCATCCCGGCAAAAAAGGTCACAACGATCGTAAACAATCCATTCATCTTACAGTTCTCCTTCCAGAATTTCATCCAGGTTCCGGCCCATCTGTTCCAGGGTCCCATAAAACACATTCAGCCGGGCTTCGTCGACGCCGTTCAGCAGTCGGGCAAAGAAGGCTTCCTGCAGCGCCCGGCCCCGCTGAATGATGGGCTGCGCCTTTTCGGTGCAGAGCAGCTCGGTCTTGCGGCGGTCGTTCGGCACCGGGCAGCGGGTCAGCAGGCCCTCGTGCACGAGCTTGTCCACATTCACCGAGACGAGGTTCGCTTTGATGTGGCGCACCTCCACGATGTCGCTGGCCGTTTTGTAGGTGGGGTTGTTGGCCAGGAACAGCAGGATATCAAACGCCGTCTGGGGCAGGCCGAGTTCCTGGCACAGCGGCTTGCAGACCGCGCTGTAGGCCAGCGCCGTCTTGTTTGCAAATTCCATACTGGGGTTTTTCTCTCTCATTTTATCGCTCCATTTTTGAATCGTTCACTTTTGAAGTATTTTAGCACGATGTTGGTGCCTTGTCAAGAGCCTCACACAAACAAAGAGCCTGTGCCCAAATCGCTTCGGGTACAGGCTCTTTGTCTGATCAAAAAAATTTTACACGAGCGCCAGCGCGAGCATCCGGACGATGAAGGCTGCCGCCCATGCCACCACGCACTGGTTCAAGACCATGACGGCCGCCCAGCGGCCGCCCAGCTCCCGCTTGACGGAGGCCACTGCCGCGATGCAGGGGGGTGTAGAGCAGGCAGAACACCAGCAACGGGGCCGCTGCCGCCGGGGGACAGCGCCGCACCCAGCGCAGCGGACGAGCCGAACAGGATGGTCAGGGTCGAAACGACGCTCTCCTTTGCCATGAAGCCGGTGATAAGGGCCGTGGAGACCCGCCAGTCCGCAAAGCCCAGCGGGGCAAACAGGGGCGCGATGCCGCTGGCCACAAAGGCCAGGATGCTTTCCTGCGGGTCTGCGGTCAGGCTGAGCTGCAGATCAAAGTTCTGCAAGACCAGATGACGATGGTCGCCATGAAGATGACAGTGAAGGCGCGCTCCAGAAAATCCCGCGCCTTTTCCCAGAGCAGCTGCATCATCATTTTTCAGGCCGGGCAGGCGATAGTTGGGCAGCTCCATGACGAACGGCACCGCCTCGCCGCGGAACAGGGTTCCCTTGAGGGCAAATGCCGCCAGGATGCCCACCGCAATGCCCAGGAAATACAGCCCCACCATGACCAGAGCCGCATGATCCGGGAAGAAGGCCGCGGCAAACAGGCTGTAGATGGGCAGCTTGGCCGAGCAGCTCATGAAGGGGGTGAGCAGGATGGTCATCTTGCGGTCGCGCTCCGAGGGCAGGGTGCGGCTGGCCATGACGCCCGGCACGGTGCACCCGAAGCCGATGAGCATCGGCACGATGCTGCGGCCCGAAAGGCCGATGCGGCGCAGCAGCTTATCCATCACAAAGGCCACGCGGGCCATGTATCCGGTATCCTCCAGCAGAGAGAGGAAGAAGAACAGGGTCACGATGATGGGCAGGAAGCTCAACACACTGCCCACACCGGTGAAGATGCCGTCGATGACCAGCGAGTGGACCGCCGCGTTGACGTTCCAGTAGGTCAGGGCATTGTCCACAAAGACGGTCAGGTTCTCGATCCCGATCTCCAGCAGGTTCTGCAGGCCTGCGCCGATGACGCCGAAGGTGAGGTAGAACACCAGCGCCATGATGCCCACAAAGGCCGGGATGGCCGTGTATTTGCCGGTCAGGAACTGGTCGATCCGGCTGCTGCGCACCTGCTCCTTGCTCCGATGCGGCTTCACCACGGTCTGATCCACCAGCTGGTGGATGAAGTGGAACCGCATATCCGCAATGGCGGCGGCGCGGTCCAGCCCGCGCTCCTGCTCCATCTGCACGATGATGTGCTCGATCATCTCTTTTTCGTTCTGGTCCAGCTTCAGGGCTTCCTCAATGCGGTGGTCGCCCTCCACCAGCTTGGTGGCCGCAAACCGCACCGGGATGCCGGCCGCTCTGGCGTGATCCTCGATGAGGTGGATGATGCCGTGGATGCAGCGGTGCACCGCGCCGCCGTGGTCCTCCTCGCCGCAGAAATCCATCCGGCCCGGCCGCTCCTGATACTTTGCGACATGGAGCGCATGATCCACCAGCTCGTCCACGCCCTCGTTCTTTGCCGCAGAGATGGGCACGACCGGGATGCCCAGCATGGCCTCCATCTTATTGATGCGGACCGTGCCGCCGTTGCCGCGCATCTCGTCCATCATGTTCAGCGCCAGCACCATCGGCGTATCCAGCTCCATGAGCTGCATGGTCAGGTACAGGTTGCGCTCGATGTTGGTGGCGTCCACGATATTGATGATGCCGGTGGGCTTTTCGCCGATGATGAACTGGCGGGTGACGATCTCCTCGCTGGAATAGGGCGACATGGAGTAGATGCCGGGCAGGTCGGTGACCTCCGTTTCCGGGTGCTCCTTGATGGCACCGCTCTTCCGGTCCACCGTGACGCCGGGGAAGTTGCCCACATGCTGGTTGGAACCGGTGAGCTGGTTGAACAGGGTCGTCTTGCCGCAGTTCTGGTTGCCCGCCAGCGCAAAGGTCAGGGTCTTGCCCTCCGGCAGGGGATGCTCGCCCTGTTTGGTGTGGTAGCGTCCGCCTTCGCCCAGACCCGGATGCTCCACCATCTTGTTCTCCCGCCGGGCGGGTGCAGCGGCGGGCGCGGCCGCTGCCGGGGTGATCTCGATCTGCGCTGCGTCGTCCAGGCGCAGGGTCAGTTCATAGCCGTGGATCTGCAGCTCCATGGGGTCGCCCATGGGTGCAAACTTCACCAGCGTGACCTTCTCGCCAGGGATCAGCCCCATGTCCAGAAAATGCTGCCGCAGGGCTCCCGCCCCGCCCACTGCGTCAATAACGGCACTTTCGCCGATCTTCAGTTCTTTTAATGTCATGGCCAATGCCTTTCTGTTTCGACAGATTGTTAGCTTATAGAAACAGTTTTAATATATGCTAACTGCCCGGCATTGTCAAGGCAGACAGCGAAAAAAAGCCCGCCTCATCCGGTGTGGAGCGGACGAAGCGGGCCTTGCATTTTTCGTTGGTTTTTTACTTCACGGTGTGGTAGCCGTCGGGGTTCTTCTGCTGCCAGTTCCAGCTGTCGGCGCACATCTCCTCGATGCCGTACTCAGCCTCCCAGCCCAGCTCCCGCTTGGCCTTGGAGGGGTCGGCGTAGCACTCGGCGATGTCGCCGGGGCGGCGCGGGTCGATGACATAGGGGATCTTTTTGCCGCAGGCCTTCTCGAAGGCGTGGATGACATCCAGCACACTGTAGCCGTGGCCGGTGCCCAGGTTGCAGATGAAGAGGCCGCACTTGGTCTCCAGCTTCTTGATGGCGCAGACATGGCCGCGGGCCAGGTCCACGACGTGGATGTAGTCGCGCACGCCGGTGCCGTCGGGGGTGGGGTAGTCGTTGCCGAAGACGTGGACTTTTTCCAGCTTGCCGATGGCGACCTTGGCGATGTAGGGCATCAGGTTATTGGGGATGCCGTTGGGGTCCTCGCCGATGAGGCCGGACTTGTGGGCACCGATGGGGTTGAAGTAGCGCAGCAGGGCCACGTTCAGCTCCGGGTCAGCCTTGCAGACATCGGTCAGGATGCGCTCGGTGAAGGCCTTGGTGGTGCCGTAGGGGTTGGTGGTGGCACCAACGGGGAAATCCTCGGTGATGGGCACAGAGGCGGGGTCGCCGTAGACGGTGGCCGAAGAGCTGAACACGAAGTTGTGGCAGTTGTGGCGGCGCATCACGTCCAGGATGACCAGCGTGCAGTTGAGGTTGTTGTAGTAGTATTCGATGGGCTTGGAGACGCTCTCGCCGACAGCCTTATAGGCGGCGAACTGGATGACGGCGTCGATGTCCGGGCACTCGGTGAAGATCTTCTCCACGTCCTCGTGTCTGGTCATATCCGCATTGTAGAAGCGGAAGTCCTTCCCGGTGATCTGCTTGACGCGGTCGAGCACCACAGGGGAAGCATTGTAGTAGTTGTCTGCCACCACCACATCGTAGCCTGCGTTCAGCAGCTCGATGCAGGTATGGCTGCCAATATAACCGGCACCGCCGGAAACCAGAATTGCCATAGCAAAATACCTCACTTCTCACCGTATTGTGAGCGGGGCGTTTCCCCGTCTCCATCTGCCTAAAGCATACCGCGTTTTGCGGGCAGAATCAAGTATCCATCTTTCTATTCCTCTGGATTTTTGTTGCCTTACAGTTTTTGACTTTTTGATGACGCATGATTTTTCGCATGTTGCCCATGGAGAGAAGCCGCACTTTGTGCAAATAGGAGAAAAGCAAAAACAGAGCGTCGGGCCTTCCATGCAGGCCGGACGCTCTGCTGGTTACAGTTTCCCGCACTGTTTGCCGGTGAAGAACCGCAGGGTCGTGTTGGCGCGGAACACTTTTCCGGCCCGCAGGACCGTGGAGGGGAACTCCGGGTGAGAGGGGCTGCAGGGGAAGTGCTGGGTCTCCAGCGCAAAGCCGCCGTATTTCTGCATCGGGATGCCGCCCTTGCCGGGGGCAGGGCAGTCCTGCAGGAAGTTGGCCGTGTAGAGCTGGATGCCCGGCTGGGTGGTGTACACCTTCATGCTGATGCCGGTCTGATCGCTGGAAGCCCAGGCGCAGAGGCTCTGGCTGGCCCCGCGGCCCCGGTCGATGACGAAGCAGTGGTCGTAGCCGCCGCCCGCCATGGTGGTCTGAGAAAAGCCGGTGTCGATGTCCCGGCCGATGATCTTGCCCGCCCGGAAGTCCATGGGCGTATTGTCCACCGGCAGGATGTTGCCGGTGGGGCAGGTCTCGTTGTTGCCCTCCAGATAGCGGGACGCATAGAGGCGCAGCTTCTGGTTCAGCACGTCCCCGCCGCCGTCGAGGTTGAAATAAGTGTGGTTGGTCAGGTTCAGGATGGTGTCGGCGTCGGACGAGACGCGGTAGTCCATCCGCAGGGCGTTGTCTTCGGTGAGAATGTACCGCACCGAAACTTTCAGGTTGCCGGGGAAGCCGTCCTCGCCCGCCGGGCTCTCGGTCTCCAGCAGCAGGGTATCGCCGAAGGCCTTGACGTCGTAGATCTTTTTGGGGAAGGTGCCGTGCAGATGGTTCCTGCCGTTGTTCGGCTCCAGCTGGTATTTCTTTCCGCCCACGCTGAACTCCGCGTTCTCGATGCGGTTGGCGTACCGCCCCACAAAGGCGCCGCAGCAGGTGCTGCCGGAAGAGTTGAAATCCTGTTCGTAGTCGGCAAAGGTATCGTGGCCCACCACGACATCCACCGGACCCTGTTTTGTGGGGACAAAGATGTTTTTGATCACGCAGCCGTAATTCAGCACACTGACCGCCAGCCCGCCGGGATTCGACATGATGTATTCATTGACCTTTTCGCCGTCTCTGGTCACACCAAAGGGCCTGGAGCGAAACTGTGCCATAGGGCTTCGCCTCCTTTTTCGAAATGTTTGGATACCACACTCTCGGTTATATCCTTTATTATTATGATTATATCACAATTTGCATCTTCTGTGTGGACATCTTTTTAGGTTTATCAGCCAATATTTCGAGATATTTTTTGGTGAAAATGACCCGCTCCGGCGGATCCGAAGGGGAATGCCCCGGTCGGCCGGGCCGCAGGCAGCAAAAGAGCCGCCCGCCTGGAACGGCGGACGGCTCTGGGGAACTTCAGGTTCAGCCCTCCGGCTGTGCGGAGGAGGACTGGGCGATATACTCGGCGGCATCGTCGGGGATGTCGTCAAGCTCATCGTCGCTGCCGACATCGACGTTCAGCGGCGGCTTCCTGAAGAGGATATCGTACAGGATGGGCACGATATACAGGGTCATCAGGGTGGCATAGCTCAGGCCGCAGATGATGACGATGGCCATGCCGCTCATGAGCTGGCTCGCCATATCGTTGCTGAACACCAGCTGGAGCATGGCCAGCACGGTGGTCAGGGTGGTCATCAGGATGGGGCGCATACGGGTCTTGCCGGTGGCGATCAGGGCCGCACGGCGCTCCATGCCGCCCAGACGCAGCTGGTTGGCGTAGTCCACGAAGACGATGCCGTTGTTGACGACGGTGCCCATCAGGACGATGAAGCCCATCAGGGAGATCATGGTCAGCTGCTGGCCGGTGAAGAGCATGCCCAGCAGGCCGCCGGTGAAGGCCAGCGGGATGGTGAACAGGACGATGAAGGGGGAGAGCAGGCTCTGGAACTGGGCCACCATGACCAGATAGACGAAGGGCAGAGCCAGGGCCAGCCACTGTACCATCTCGTTGACCATGAAGTTGACGGAGTCGGACTCGCCGCCCATCGAGAAGGAGCAGCCCTCCGGCATCTCATCGGAGAGGGCGAACTCGTTCAGCTTCTTTTCCAGAACACGGGCCTGCACGGTGGTGTTGTAGCCGTCCAGCGTGTCGGCCGTGACGCTGACGTACTGGGTCTGGTCCTCGCTGGTGATGGAGTCCGGTGCACTGCCGGTATCCCAGGTAGCCATATCGGCCAGGGTGCAGGTGCCGGTGCTGGTGGTGCCGTCGGCAGACATGACGGTGGTCTCAAAGGTGATGTCCATCATGTTTTCCTTGGTGACGGGGTCCAGATTGTTGCTGATCTGGACGCTCATGGTGCTGCCGTCCACGGTCACGGGGGTCTGGGCCGTGGTGGTGGTGGTCAGCTTGGCAGCGATCTGCTGGTAGACCTGGGCCACGGTCAGGCCGTAGGAGCGGACCTTGTCGCGGTCGATGTGCAGGTTGATGGTGGCGTCGCCGCTGCCCAGACCGTTGGTCGCATTGGCAAAGCCCTCGGTATCGTTGACGATGTCCACGACCTTCTCCGACAGCTGGGAAAGGGTCTCGGCATCGGCACCGTAGATCTTCACGCTCAGGCCGCTGGCCAGCTGGCTGGTCAGCTCCTGCATTCCGCTGATCTCGACCTTGGCGGTGCAGTCCTCGATGCCGGAAAGGGCATCTTCGAGCGCCTGCCGGGCCGTCTCGATCTCGGAAGAGGAGAGGGATTCATCCAGCATGACGTTGACCTGATAGGTGCCGTAGCTGTTGGCTGCGTTCAGCAGGTCGGTGATGGTGGTGGGCAGGCCCAGCTGGCCGATGTCCATCCCGGCCACGCGGGTGTCGGTGGTGATACCCACTTCCTCCACATGGTCCACCTCCAGCATGGCCTCCACGGCCTTGCCGGCGATGGCGTAGGAATCCTCCTTGCTGAGGTCTTTGGTGGTGCTCAGGGTCACGATGGCCTCGTTGCTGGTGATGGTGGGCAGCAGCTCCACACCCATGGAGAAGACCCGCCAGCCGCAGAAGGCCAGCAGCACCACCGCCGCCAGCAGGGGCAGGGCGCGGTGCCGGAAGCACCACTCCAGGCTCTTGGCGTACTTATCCTGGATCTTGTCGAACCACTTCAGCTGCTTGGGCTCGGCCTTTTTCAGCACGGTGGAAGCAGCCGCCGGGACGACGGTGAGGGCCACGATGAGCGAGGCCATGAGGCAGTAGCCGATGCAGAGGGACATGGGCTGCATCAGGCTCTTGACGATGCTCGACGAGAAGACGACGGGCAGGAAGACGCAGACGGACGTCAGGGTAGACGCCACGACCGACATGCCCACCTGCTTTGCGCCCTGCACGGCGGCGCGGGCCGCCGGGACGCCCCGGCCGCGCAGACGGTAGATGTTCTCGATGACGACGATGGAGTTATCCACCAGCATACCGATGCCCAGCGACAGGCCGGCCAGCGTCATGACGTTCAGGTCCATGCCGGTGAAGTACATCAGCACCACAGCGAACAGGACCGACAGCGGGATGCTGAAGCCGACGACGAGGGTGGGCTTGACATCCCGCAGGAAGAGGGCCAGCACGATGATGGCCAGTGCCGCACCGATGACCATGCTGCTCAGGATGCTCTTGACGATGATGGTGATATAGTTGCCCTGGTTGGACAGAACGACCACATGCAGGCCGTCGTACTGGGCTTCCAGCTCCTGGAAGGCGGACAGGCAGTTGTCCGACACTTCGCTGGCGCTGGAGGTGGCGCCCTTGTAGATCTTCAGCACGGCTGCGCGCTCGCCGTTCAGGCGGGTGTAGCTGGCCTCGGCGTTGTCGATGACCTCCACGTCCGCCACATCGGACAGGCGGACGTCGCCGTAGCCATCCACATGCAGCAGCAGCGCACCCTCAATGTCAGCCACGCTGTTGTACTCCTCGCCAACTTTCAGCAGCCAGGATTTTCCGCTGGAGTCCTTGACGTAGCCGGCGGGCATGGAGAAGTTCTGGGCGTAGATGAGGGTGGCCAGCGTGTCGATATCCAGCTGCTTGGCCACATCATTGTCCATGGCCTTGATGGTATCTTCCAGCGTTTTATAGATGGTGCTCATGCTCTGCTGCACTTCCAGGTCGCCCGCCAGATCTCCGGCGGTGCTGCCGTCGGCACCCGTTTCAGGTTCAGGCGGTTCTGCAGCTGCTGCAGGGCAACGGTGAGCTTATCGGTGATATCGCGCAGCTCGCCGATGATGGAAATGAGGGAGTCAATGTCCCGCATTCCCGTCTCGTTGAACTGGTCCACCACATGCTGCAGGCCATCGCGCACCTCGATCAGCGCCTGCTGGATCTCCGGCTCGTTGACCACGGCGATCAGCTGGTTCACACTGTCCAGCAGGGCCTGCGCCTTATCCCGGACGGTGGTCACGGCGGCACCCACCTCGGTGCCCATCTGGGCCATCACGGTATCGGAGACCATGTCGCCGTAGTTTTTCAGCTGTTTTTCGTACTCCTTGCGGCCGGCTTCGATCTGGGCCTGGGCGGCTTCCAGCTGCTCATGGGCCGCGCCAGCTGGACGTCGATGGTCTCCAGCAGCTTCTCGTTGATGACGTCGATCTTGGACTGGCTCAGCTGCACCTGCACCATCTTCTCGATGAGGCCGTTGGCCGAGATGCTGGACACGCCGCCCCTGCGCTCCACATAGGGCACCAGCGTGCCGCTGACGAAATCGGAAAGGTCGTAGACATCATCGCTGCCCTCGCGGCTGATGGCAACCGTCATAAAGGCATTCATGTTCATGCTGTATTCAATGATGGAAGGGGTCAGGCAGCTGCTTGGCAGGCTGGACACCGTCTGGTCCACCTTGTTGGACACCTTGACCAGGGCGCTGTTCATATCGGTATCCTCGGTGAACTTCATCAGCAGCAGGCTGTAGTTTTCCGCCGAGGTGGCGGTGATGGTGTCCACACCCGCCACGGTACCCAGGGCGTTTTCCATCACGTCGGAGACTTCGCTCTCCACACGCTCCGGGCTGGCACCCGGGTATACGGTGACCACCATCAGATACGGCGTGCTGACGTCGGGCAGCAGGTTGGTCTGCATGTGGCTGAGGGCCACGAACCCCAGCAGCAGGACCATGACAACCCCAACCAGCACCGTAAACGGTTTTTTGACACTGAATTTTTCCATTTCTTCCTACCGTTTCTCTTAGGCCCCCCAAGCAGCGGGGCTTAAATTTCCTTTAATATCCTTATTATACACGAGGGGAGGGGGTTGCAATAGTCCCTTGGTGAATCTTTTATAAAACTTAAGATACTTTTTTCCGCAACCGGGGAATTCTCCGCTCAATTCCTCAATTTTTTGACCTGTTTCCAGAATTTTCATGTCGAAATCAGGTTGTATACGAACGAGCCGGGCCGATCATTGCACCCGCCGCCAAATTTTTGGGGGCCCGAACACGGTGCCCGGACGCGGCGATTTTATTTTTTTCGTGGAAATGTGGTTTTGATTATGGTATACTAACATCAGAATGGAATATCAGGCTCATTTGGAGCCCGACTCAGATACAACGAGAACAACAACCACCCCAAAGAGGAATGCTATGAAAAAAGTCATCTCCGTCCGTTTCAAAGAGAACGGCAAAAGCTATTATTTTGATCCCGCCGGGGCCGACATCAAAACCGGCGAATATGTGATCGTGGAGACTGCCCGCGGCGTTGAGTGCGGCGAGGTGGTGCAGGGCGTGAGGGAGATCGCCGATGCGGCAGTGCCCAAGGCCCTCAAGCCCATTACCCGCATGGCCGACAGCGTGGATGTGCGCCGGATGCGCCAGAACCGCGAGGACGAAAAGCGCGCCTACCGCACCTGCCAGGACTGCATTGCCCGCCACGGCCTGGAAATGAAGCTGGTGGAGGCCGAGTACACCCTCGATCGCTCCAAGATCATGTTCTACTTCACGGCGGACGGCCGTGTGGACTTCCGGGAGCTGGTCAAGGACCTGGCCGGCATCTTCCACACCCGCATTGAGCTGCGCCAGATCGGCGTGCGCGACGAGAGCAAGATGATCGGCGGCCTGGGCATCTGCGGCCAGCCGTTCTGCTGCTCCCGCTTTTTAAAGGACTTCCAGCCTGTTTCGATCAAAATGGCAAAGGAGCAGGGCCTGTCCCTGAACCCCACCAAGATCAGCGGCGCCTGCGGCCGTCTGATGTGCTGTCTGGCCTACGAGGAGAACGCCTACGAGTACCTGAACAGCATCATGCCCATGGTGGGCAGCACCGTGCGCACCCCGGACGGTCTTGGCACCGTGCTGGAAGTCAACCCCGTTTCCGGCTATCTGCGGGTGCGCTGCGGCACCGAGGCCCTCACCCCGCGCTACTATAAGGTGGGTGTGTGCGAATATATCAGCGGCGGCAAGCGTGCGCCCCGCCGCCCGGACCCGGACGACGATTACTCCGGCGTGCGCAACCCGCCCCGGTGGTGGCTTCCTCCGACGCCGATGGCAGCACGGGTTGCGGAAATTGCCCCAAAAAGGGTAGATAATTCCCAGAAAAATAGTGGGAATTCACCAAGGTTAGTCTGCCAAAACTAACCATATTTCGTGATTTTCGCCAAAAAATCTCTTCAATTTCCTCCAGAAGTTAGCCTGTGCTTTTGTGCAACCCAACAAAAAAACGGGTTTTGCATTTTGCGCGGTACGGTTAGTCTTGCCTTTTTGATTTTGCTTTGCTAGAATCGTGTCAAGGATAAGATTTCCGAGGGAGCCCGCCACCCGCCGTGCAAGGGCAGGTTTCTTCATAACTGACCGCACGGGAGATAAGGAGAGTACGATTATGGCACACAAGGTTTCTGACGCATGTGTTGGCTGCGGCGCTTGCGAGGGCGCTTGCCCGGTTGGTGCAGTCACCATTGAGGGTGGTGTTGCAGTTGTGAACGCAGACGCTTGCATCGATTGCGGCGCTTGCGAGGGTGCTTGCCCCACCGGTGCTATCACTGCTGAATAATTGCAGCGATTCCTGTAAACAGACACAAAAAGCGGCGGACCTGTCCAAACGGGTCTGCCGCTTTTCTGTTTCCGCGCAATTTTCCCGGCCTGCACAATTTTGTCGGATTTTCGGCCCCGATATTTTGGCAAAGGATTTTGAGCCTGTATATGGAACATTCAACCGAGATTTTGTATAATAAAACAGAAGTCTATTGTTCGTCCGTCCACCGTTTTGGCTCGGACGCCTTATTGTTGGCCCGGTTCTGCCCGCCCAAACGCGGCCAGAAAGCAGCCGACCTGTGTTCGGGCTGCGGCATCGTCAGCCTGGAGTGGCACGACAGCGGCCACCGGGGCCCCTGCACGGCCCTGGAGCTGCAGCCGGAGGCCAGCGCCCTGCTGGCGGAAGCCGTGGCCGCGCAGGGCCCGGAGCTTGCCCACATCACCCCCGTCTGCGCGGACCTGCGCGCCTACCGGGAGGGGGAGGGCAGTTTTGACCTCTGCGCCTGCAACCCGCCCTATTTTACTGGCGGGCCGCAGAGCAGCGACGCGGGCCGTGCCACGGCCCGCCACGAGACGGACTGCACCCTCGAGGATGTGTGCGCCTGCGGCTTCCGCCTGCTGAAGGACGGCGGCCGGCTGGCGCTGTGCCACCGGCCGGAGCGGTTGGCCGAAGTGCTGGATGTGCTGCGGGCGCACCGGCTGGAGCCCAAGCGGCTGGCGTTCGTGAAAAACAGAGCCGAAAGCGCCCCCTGGCTGTTTCTGGTGGAGGCGCAGAAGAACCGGAAAACGGGCTTGAAGATCGAGCCGGACATTCTCATTGCAGCCGGTGCTGCAATGTACGGAAAACACTGAGGAGGGCTGTTATGGCCGGAACATTATACATCGTGGCAACTCCCATCGGCAACCTGGACGACATGCCGCCCCGCGTAGCGGCCACCTTTGGCGCGGCGGACTTCATTGCCGCCGAGGACACCCGTGTGACCATGAAGCTGCTGAACTTTCTGGGCCTGAAAAAGCCCATGGTCAGCTACTATGAGCACGCCCTGCAGAAGGTGAGGGCATCCTGCGCCGCATCGAGGCGGGCGAGAGCTGCGCCCTCTGCTCCGACGCCGGTATGCCCTGCGTCTCCGACCCGGGCGAGGTGATCGTGCGGGACGCACTGGCCCGGGGCATCAAAGTGGTGCCGGTGCCGGCGGCTTCCGCCTGCGTCACAGCGCTGGCCGTGTCGGGACAGGACACCTCCCGCTGGGTGTTCGAGGGCTTTCTGCCCGTGAACCGGAAGCAGAAAAAGGAGCGTCTGGCCGAGCTGTTGGGCGAAAAGCGCACCGTCATCTTTCTACGAAGCCCCCCACAAGCTGCGCACGACGCTGGATGACCTCGCAAACGCCTTCGGCCCAGAGCGCAGCATCACCCTGTGCCGCGAGCTGACCAAGCTCCACGAAGAGATCTGGAAGACCACCCTCGGCGAGGCACAGGAGCACTATAGGGCCAGCGAGCCGCGCGGCGAATATGTGCTGGTGATGGCCGGCGCCCCCGCCGCGGAACCCACCGAGCTGACGCTGGACGAAGCCGCCCAGCCTCGGCAGCCGCCAAAGCCGCGGCCCAGGGCACGCCCTACTCCAAGAGCGAGATCTATAAACAACTGCTGGTGTTGCAGCAGAATTAAACCTCTCCGTCATTGCTGACGCAATGCCACCTGCTCCCCTTTCGGCACTTTCGTGCCACCTCCCCCGGCCGGGGGAGTCTTTCCTAACAGGGGAGGCCTTGGCAGTCGATTGAAGTCTTTTCTATTTGCCAAAGGCTCCCCTGTCAGGAGAGCTGTCGAGCGAATGTGAGACTGAGAGGTTTAAGACGTATTAAAATATTGAGGACCGCCCCTTTTTCGTGAGCGACAAAGCGACGGCCGCGCGATCCTGAGCTGGAAGCCCTGATCTGGCTGGGCGACGGCCTGACGTTAGAAACGAAGCCTGCGGACCTATGCCGTGGCCGGCTGTGATTTTGGTGCGCTGGAGCCCTACGACGGGCTGGCCGCTTTCGATCAGGTCATCCTATACGCACGGGCACATGTACGGCGTGAAATACGATCTGGACACGCTGGCAGACGCCGCTGGCCCGCCAGGTGGCCCTGTTCGGCCACACCACATCCCCATGAACAGGGTGTTCCAAAGGCTCCTGCGGCCGTGCTACACCGGGCCCGACACCTACGGCATCCGACATCCATGAACACAAAGAGGTACCGCATCCATGAGCATCTGACCGAATGCGGCAGCACCAACGCCTATGTGAAAGAGCATTTTGAAGAATTCGGCCCGGTGGGCGCGGTCTACACCACCAATCAGACCGCCGGGCGGGGCCGTCTGGGCCGCACCTGGGTCAATGCAGAGGGCCGGGCGCTCTATTACACCGTCGCCATCCGGGAGCCGCTGGCGCAGCCCGCCACCCTGCCGCTGCTGGCCAGTCTGGCCGTGCGCGACCAGCTGAAGCTGCGCTACGGCGTGGACTGCCAGATCAAGTGGCCCAACGACCTGCTGCTGAACGGCAAAAAGATCGTGGGCATCCTCTGCGAGAGCGTGAGCTACGGCTACCAGCAGCAGGGCCGGGGCATCCTGTGCGGCATCGGCATCAATCTGGCCCAGCCGCAGAGCTATTTTGACGCAGCCGGTCTGCCCAACGGCACCTCGCTGGCGCTGCAGGGGGCAAAGGTGGATCTTTCCACCGACCCCGAATGGCTGGCCGAGGGGCTGACCGATTTCGGCTTCGACCGCCCGATGTACGTCTTTGCGCGGGACGGCTTTGCACCCTTCCGGGACGAATACAAGGCCGCCTGCATCAACATCGGCCGCCGCGTGACCTTTGACCTGCCGGGCGGCGGGCAGGGTGCCGGTGAGGCCATCGACGTGGACACGGACGGCCGGTTGGTCGTCCGCACCGACAGCGGCGAAGAGCATGTCTTCACCGGTGAAGTCTCGGTGCATGGCATCTACGGCGCTGTATGACCCTCTCCCAAAAGGCGGGAATGTCTTTAGAATATCTTTTTGAAAACAAACAGGAACCCCCTCCGGCGCTTGCGGTACACCGGAGGGGGTTCCTGTTTTGGGGTATTGCTTTGGTGTGAGGAGGAATCATGTGCAAGGGAGACGGTTGCGGCCCCGCTCCCTTGTAATTCATAGTATACCCGATTTCCGAACAAAAGTCATTACATTCTTGTGAAATCTTGTGAAAATTTTGTTAAGCATCCGGCCCTGAAATTTCGTCGCTTTTCCGAAAAATCATCCGGTATGAGCCGGTTCGATGAAAGTTCATTTCGTTTTCGCTTCCGTTTCGATGATTTCGCATTGTTTCACCGCCTCGGCATGTGCCTCGGCATCGCCGACATAGTGGACAGCATTTTCGATGTTGTGCGCGGCCTGGTCAGGGCGGATGGTCTTGATGATCTTCGCCGGGACGCCTACCGCCACCGAGCCGTCCGGGATGACCATTCCTTCCGGCACCAGCGCCCCCGCGCCGATGATGCAGTTCCGGCCGATGACGCAGTGGTTGAGCAGGGTCGCGTGCATCCCGATGAGGCTTCCGTCGCCCACGGTGCAGCCGTGAACGAGCGCGCTGTGGCCCACCGTCACGTTTTTGCCCAGCGTCACCGCGCCGCCGGGGTCGCAGTGCAGGACTGCGTTGTCCTGCACGTTGGTGTTCTCACCAAGGGTCAGGGTGCCGTCGTCGCCCCGCAGCACGGCTCCGTACCAGACGCTGGAGCCTTTCTCCAGCACCACGTCGCCCAGCACCGTTGCATTGGGGGCCACAAAGGCCGCACCGCAGTCCTGGGGCGTTTTTCCACCAAATGGGATCATCATTGTTGAAAAACCACCTTTCTCTTTTCGCTCATTTATGGTATTCTTTTAATAGTTCGTTTTGATTTTGGGGATCAGGGAAGCCCGAAACTTCCAAAGGAGCATTCTTTCATGAACCATCCTGCTGTACGCCGGGTGCTCGCGCTGGTGCTGACCGCCGCCGTGGCGGTGGCCGCAGCGCTTCCCGGCTTTGCCGTTTACGCCATGCCCATCCAGACCGCCTATCCGCAGGAGTCGATCTACCTCTTCGATGCCGACACCGGCGAAGCCCTCGTGGAACAAAACCCGGATATGGTCCGGCATGTGGCTAGCCTGACCAAGATGATGACGGCCCTGCTCGTGATCGAGAACGGGTCAGACCTCAACGCCAGCATCACCATCCCGGACAGTCTGACACCGGAGTTCCAGTCCATCAAAGCCAACCGGGGCCACACCATCGGCCTGCAGGCAGGGGAGAGTGTGCGCCGCATCGACATGCTGTATGCCATGCTCCTGCCCAGCGCCAACGACGCGGCCAGTGTGCTGGCCAGCGATGCCGCCGGGGGGAGACCTGGCCGCCTTTGCGGCACGGATGAATGCCCGCGCCAGCCAGCTCGGCTGCACGACCACCCATTTCTCCTGCCCGCACGGCCTGTACGATGCCAACAACTATTCCACCGCGCGGGACCTGGCGAAGATCGCGCTGGCCTGTTACGCGAACCCGACCTACCGGCAGGTGGCCGACACGGTACGCTACCAGCTGCCCGCCACCAATGTACATGAAACCCGAACCATCACCACCACGAACAAGCTGCTGCAGCCGGGCAGCGCGGCCTACCGCAGCTACGCCCACGGCATGAAGACCGGCTTCACCACCCAGGCCGGGCGGTGCTTCGTCACCTTTGCCCAGTGCCCATCCAGACCGCCAACGAGGGCGAGTCGGTCTATCTGTTCAACGCAGACATCGACAAGCCCATCCTGGACCAGAACGCCGGGCAGCAGCGGTATATCGCCAGCCTGACCAAGATGATGACGGCCCTGCTCTTTCTCGAAAGCGGCAAAGACCTGAACGAAGAGATCACCATCCCCACCAGCCTGACGCAGGAGTTCAAGGACATCCAGAACGCCAACGGCACCACCATGAACCTCCGCATCGGCGAGACGGTGCGCCGCATCGACCTGCTGTACGGCCTGCTGGTGGCCAGCGCCAACGACGCGGCCAGCGTCATCGCCAACGATGTGGCAGGCAGCCTGCCCAATTTTGTCGCGATGATGAACAAGAAGGCCCAGGAGCTGGGCTGCACCGGCACCAGCTTTACCTGCGTGCACGGCCTGTACGATTACGGCAACGTCTCCTCGGCCCGCGACCTCGCGCTCATCGCCTCGGCCTGCGCCGCCAACGAGACCTATATGAAGGTCGCCAACACCCTGAGCTACACCCTCCCGTCCACCAACCTGCACCAGAACGAGCGGACCATCACCTCCACCAACCTCATGCTGAACCCCGAGTATCCCTACTACCGCGACTACATCCGGGGCATGAAGACCGGCTTCACCACGCTGGCAGGCCGCTGCTTTGTCACCTTTGCCCAGAAGAACGGCCACACCTACGGCCTGGTCATCCTCGGCTCTGACCTGGACAACATTTACAAAGAAGCCTCCGAGCTGCTGGACTGGGCCTTCGCCAGCTTTGCAGACCGGAGACTGGTGGACACCACCACCCCGCTGACCACCGTGCCCCTGACCAAGTGCCGCAGTGCGGGGGCCGTCGAGCTCTACGCCGCCGAACCGGTCAGCGGCTACGGCCACGCCGATGACAAAGTCACCTACAGCTTTGCGCTGCCGGAGCGCGTCTCCGCCACCGTCAAGGCCGATGCAGTCCTCGGCCAGGCCACCGTCTATCTGGACGGTTACGAGGTCGGCACCGTAGACCTTGTGACCCATCAGGAATACGTGTCGGATTTCCGCACCGACCTCAAGAGCACCCTGCTCCTGATGGCCGCACTCGTGCTCCTCCTCGCCGTTCTGAGCTGCGTCACCCTCGTCTCCGGCGGCAGCTCCCTGAACCGGAACCGCAGGCGGAGAGCCAATCGAAAATGAGAACGATGCAAAAGCAGCCGCGTTGCGGCTGCTTTTGTTTTTTCAGAACGTCCGGAACTTCGCCGCCAGCACCGACAGCACGATCTTGGGGTTGACCTGCGCGCTGATCTGCTGCATCGCCGCATCGGCGGCTCCGAGGGCCTTCCGGGCGGTCTCACCCTCCACCGGGGAATGAGAGCTGTCCCGCAGCCCGGCGGCGGCTACGGCCCGGAAATCGGCCAGCAGGGCCGATGCACCGGCTTTGTCCTTTTCATAAGCGGCCAGCAGCACCGCCGCCGCATAGCTGTCTCTGGCCGCCGCGGCTTTGGCCAGCGCCAGCGCCCGGTCCACCTGCTCGCGGCGGGCTTCGTCCCGCGCAGCGGCCAGCACGGTGCCGATGTGCCCATCGAACAGCGCACTGTACAGGGCCGCATCCTTTGCGCCCACGCCCTGCGCGGTGCAGTAGCGGGCGCAGTCCTCCGGGGAGACCGGGGCCACGGCAAAGCTGATGCAGCGGCTCCGGATGGTGGGCAGGACGCCCGCCAGCGAATCCGCCGTCAGAAGAAAGAGCACCCCCTCCGGCGGCTCTTCCATGACCTTCAGCAGCGCATTGGCCGACTCCTCGTTCATCCGCTCCACATGGTAGAGCAGGACGGCACGGCCCTCTGCCGAAAGGCTGGTGTTGAAGATCTCCGACCGCATGGCCGTGACCTGACCGACCAGATACCGCCCGCCGGACCCCATGCCGGTGACGGAAATGGCCTCCCGCACGATGCCGGTCTCGATCTGGCCGCTGTCGCGCTTGCCCGCCTTGGCCACCGCGCGGCAGCATTCGCCCCGCAGGAGCGCTTCTGCGGGCGCACCGCCCTGGGGGTAGAGGTAATCCGCCGCCACACAGCGGGCCGCAAAACCGGCTCCCAGGCCCGCTTCGCCCACCAGCAGGACGCTGTGGGTCAGGCGCCGGCCCTCCAGCATCCGGCGGATGCTGGACTTCAGTTCTTCATTTCCCGCAATGCGTTCTAACATGCTGTCCTCTGTCTTTCCTGTTTTCTCCCGCACTCAGCGGCGGTTCTTCCGTTTCCACTGCTCCCGGCGGACCCAGGCACGGACACTGCGCCAGGCCTGCGGGCCGAAGAAGACGACGAAGTTCAGCATACAGAGCAGATCGTTCAGTTTTCCCATCATGCCGGACCCCAGAAAGCTGAGCGCCCACAGCGCCGCCGCAAACCAGCCGAAGTACTTGACCCGGATGGGGATGACGAAGAAGAGGAGCACCTGCACCTCCGGATACAGCATCGCAAAGGCCAGCAGGAGCGAGAGCGACAGGCAGTAGGTATCGGCATAGCCCGTCAGCAGGCAGGCCGCCACTGCGCCCACCATGCCCAGCAGGAGATACAGATTGAAGCGGAAGTCGCCCCACTCTTTTTCCAGCGCGCTCCCGATGAACCAGGTGAAGTAGATGCCCAGGATGACGCTGAGCGGCCCGCCGCCCGAAAACGGCACGAACACAAAGGTGATGACCCGCCAGACCTGCCCCATCAGCAGGGCCGTGCGGCTCAGGCTCAGATAAAGCGAGACATACTGATTGACGAACAGTTCCACGGCATAGACCAGGACCTGCGCACCCACCAGGATCGAGATGAGGTTCGGGATGCAGATGCGGCCATACTTCCGCTCCAGTTTGGTTAGCCAGTTCATAGGGGAACGCCTCCATGCTCGTAAGATTCCGGCCCCGGCTTGGGGGGCCGCTGTTTTTCTCATTGTATCATGTTTGGCAGGGCCATTCAAGAAAATCCCTGTGAACAAAAGGCGGCTGGCTGTCGCTGCCGCCTTCTGCTAAAACAGCCGGTTGTATCCATTTTTGTGCCTTCCAAATGGACTTATCCACTTTTTCCACCGGGTTTTCCACTGAATTTGTGAAAAAGAGGGCCAGTTTCCCACGATGTTTTCCACTTTTTCCACTGAGTTTTCCACTACGCCACCGTTTGGTTTTTATACGTGAAGTATTTCCCGGCATTTTCCATGGTGGTTTCTGGGGAGAAATGCGGAAGCTTTCTTTTTTCCAAAAGAAAGTCGCGCCGTTTTCTTTTCTTTTTTCACCGGCTCTTCCCAGCTGTAAAGTGCTTTCTCCCCGCTGGAATGCAGGCCGGCCAAGTTTTCCACATCGGATGGGGCGGAATTTCTTCGTGTTGAAAACCGTTGGAAAACCCGACTTTTCCACAGAAAAAGAGCGGCTGCATCTGCGGAGTCCCGGCAGATGCAGCCGCTCTTCAAGTTTTCTCACATCATATTCCGGAACACGATCTGCGCGATCTGGAAATACAGGATCAGGCTGCACGCATCCACGATGGTGGTGATGAACGGCGTTGCCATGATGGCCGGGTCGGCGCCCAGCTTCTTGGCGGCCAGCGGCAGCATACCGCCCACCAGCTTTGCCAGGATGACGCTGAAGAACAGCGACACGCTGACCACGATGGCATAACCGATGACATTGTCGTACTGGCCGGCGAACAGGAAGGTGTACATCAGGTAGATGCGCAGGCCGTTGACGAGGCCCAGCACCGCGCCCACGATGGCAGACACCCGCAGCTCCTTGCCCAGAACGCGGAGGAAATCGCTGGGTTCCACCTCGCCCAGCGCCAGGCCGCGCACCATCAGGGTGCTGATCTGGTTGCCGCAGTTGCCGGCGGTGTCCATCAGCATGGGCATGAAGGAGACCAGCAGGGGCAGGCTGACGAAGGCCTCCTCGTAGTGGGTGGTGACCATGCCGGTGAAGGTGGCGGAGAGCATCAGGATGAGCAGCCAGGGGATGCGCTGCTTGGCGTGGGTCCAGACGCTGGTGCCGAAATAGGTCGTTGCATCGTCATCCGGCAGAATGGCCGCCATTTTCTGCATATCCTCGGTGGACTCGTCGGTCAGAACGTCGATCGCATCGTCGATGGTGATGATGCCGACGAACATGCCCTCGTTGTCCAGGACTGGCATGGCCGTGAAGTCGTAGCGCTGCATCTCACGGGCCACATACTCCTGATCGTCCGTGACCTTCACGGCAACGACGTTGTCGTCCATGATGTCGGCAATGGGGGTCTGGGGGTCTGCCAGCAGCAGGCTGCGGGCAGACACAACGCCCAGCAGACGGTTCCGCTCGACGACGTAGTTGGTGTAGACCGTCTCGGCGTTCTCGCCCTGACGGCGGATGGCGGCCAGCGCATCGCTGACGTTCATCTCCTTGCGCAAACGGACGTATTCGGGCGTCATCAGACTGCCGGCTGAGCTTTCGGGGTAGTTCAGCAGCTTATTCAGGCTCTCACGGGTCTGCTTGGAAGATTTCTCCAACACCCGTTTCACAACACCGGCGGGCATATCTTCCAGCAGGTCGGCGGCGTCGTCCAGGCTCATCTCCTCGATGGCGCTCACCAGCTCGACATCCGAAAACGCATTCACGAGGTCGTCGCGGGCCTCATCGGACATATAGGCAAAGGCCTCGGTCGCCACTTCCTTTTTCAGCAGGCGGAAGACCACCAGACGGTTGTTTTCGTCCAGTTCTTCCAGCAGCTCGGCCAGGTCGGCAGGCTGCTCTTCCTCGGTGACTTCGCGCAGCTTGACATACTGCTTTTTCACCAGCATTTTCAGCAGGCGGCTCTTGGTCAGCATTTCGGGGTTGGCCTTGACCTCTTCGTCACGGGCCTCTTCTTCTTCGGCGTCCCGCACATCCTGCTTGAGGTCTTCGGTGGCCTCCTCGCTCAGGTCCTCGGCCAGCTTTCGGCGGACTTCCGCAGGGATATCTGCGGGCAGTTCGGGCATCGGGAGCGATGCTTCCGGGGCCGCGCTCTTTTTTTCTTCCAGTTCCATTTGTGTTCCTCCTTACCGTTTCCGGCGAATCGGACAGCACACAAAACAAAAAGCGCCGCCTGCTTCCCACAGCGAGCCGTTCTGCCCGCTGCGCGCACCAAGCTGCGCCCTTTCTCCCCGCTGAGAAGTGCCGGTACAGCACCTCTTACCGGGCAAAAAAGGCGAACGCAGCTGCTTTTTCGTTCTGCTGTGCCGCAGTTGATTCGTGTCTTCGACTATGATCCGGGTCCATTGTCCTGCGTTCACCTCCTAAAAATCTTATCCACTTTTTATTATAGCGTCCGCAAAAAGGCCGGTCAACCCTAAAACCGCCGAAAGCAGAGGGAAATTTCCGTCAAAAACGCAGAAAGCCCTTTCCAGCGCTTGCGGAACACTGGAAAGGACTTTCTGTTCGGATATTGCCTTGGTGTGAGGAGGAATCATGTACAAGGAATCGGTTGCGGCCCCGGTTCCTTATGTTCGTAGTATAGCACCGAATGCGCGTTTTTTCATGAAAAACCTATGAAGAAAGTGTAAAATAGCCCGCCGCACACAAAAAATACGCCCCGGTCACCGTTGCCGGTGAGCGGGGCGCTAAAAACGAGATTCGTTTTTGACTGCGGCAAGATCCCTGCAAAGCAGGTCTTATGCAGCAGGCGGAGCAAGGTATCTGCAAGCAGACCTTATGCTCCTGACACACGCGGGGTGTGCTTTCAAGGACCCTCGCGGGCGCTTTGGTATTTCAAACACCCGGCCCCGCTGCGGATCACTGCCGCAGCAAGGGCGCGGGAAAATGAAATCAGAGACTTGTTGTGCGGAAAGCATTGTCGCTTTTGTGCACGTTCTTCTTTTGCCGCTGCCGGGGCCAGATCAGCCACAGTTTCGCACTGCTGCGTTGCGCAGTAACCGCCAGTGCGGAGCAGCCGCCTTTCGGACTAGGGTGCCGCTGCGGCGCGTTCCGGCCCAAAACAGGGGAGAAAGATTACTTGTACAGCTCGACCAGACGAGTCAGATGCTCGTAACGATCGTTTGCGACCTGCTCGTTGCGTGCGAACAGCTGCTTTGCGCGCTCCGGGAATGCACGGGTCAGGCGGCTGTAACGGGTCTCGTTTGCCAGCAGTGCCTGATACTTCTCGTCATCCACAGCCTTGGAGGTCAGGGTGAACGGGTTCTTGCCCTGAGCCTTGTTGGCCGGGTTGAAGGTGAACAGGTTCCAGTAACCAGCCTCAACTGCCTTCTTCATCTCGTTCTGGCAGTTGGTCATGCCGCCCTTGACACCGTGCAGCTCGCAGGGAGCGTAGCCGATGATCAGAGACGGGCCGGGATAAGCCTCAGCCTCGGCGATCGCCTTGACAGCCTGGTTCATGTTGGCGCCCAGAGCGATCTGAGCAACATAGATGTAACCGTAGGTCATAGCGATCTCGGACAGGCTCTTCTTGCTGATCTCCTTACCAGCAGCAGCGAACTGGCAGACCTCACCAATGTTGGAAGCCTTGGATGCCTGTCCACCGGTGTTGGAGTACATCTCAGTATCGAAGACCATGACGTTGACATCCTCGCCGGAAGCCAGGACGTGGTCCAGACCGCCGAAGCCGATGTCGTATGCCCAGCCGTCACCACCGAAGATCCAGACGGACTTCTTGGCGATGAACTCCTTGCTCTTCAGGATCTCAGCGGACTCGGTGCAGCCAGCGGCAGCAGCCTTCTCCAGCTCAGCGATCAGAGCCTTAGCGGGGTCGTCGTTGGCCTTGGTGTTGTTCTTGGTCTCCATGAACTTGTCGAATGCAGCCTTCAGCTCAGCGGAAGCCTTGTCAGAACCAGCGACCTCAGCGATGCGCTTGATCAGGTTCTCACGGACGGTCTTCTGGCCGAGGTACAGGCCCAGACCATGCTCAGCGTTATCCTCGAACAGGGAGTTGCACCATGCAGGACCATGGCCGCTGTCCTTGTTGACGGTGTACGGAGAGATGGAAGCAGTGCCGCCCCAGATGGAGGAGCAGCCGGTAGCGTTGGAGATGTACATCTTCTCGCCGAACAGCTGGGTGATCAGACGAGCATAAGAGGTCTCGGCACAGCCTGCGCAGGAGCCAGAGAACTCCAGCAGCGGCTGGTTGAACTGAGAACCGATGACGGTGTCGTCAGCAAACTTGCCGGGCTTCTTGGAGATGTTGGCGACGCAGTAGTCGAAGACTGCCTGCTGGTCGGCCTGGCTCTCCTGAGGAACCATGCTGATGGCCTTGGTGGGGCAGACGGTGACGCACTCGCCGCAGCCCATGCAGTCCAGAGGAGACACAGCCATGACAAACTTGTACTCGTTTGCGGGCTTGTTGTCGCGGCTCTTGGTCTGTGCGGGAGCAGCAGCCAGCTCGTCAGCAGTCAGCTGGAAGGGACGGATGGTTGCGTGAGAGCACACGAATGCGCACTGGTTGCAGCCAACACACTTGGAAGCATCCCACTCCGGAACGTTGACAGCGGTGCCGCGCTTCTCATATGCAGAAGCACCCTGCTCCCACTCGCCGTTTGCATTTGCAACGAAAGCGGAAACGGGCAGGCTGTCGCCGTCCATACGAGCGATGGGCTCCATGACGTCGCGGATCTGCTTGACCAGCTCCGGACGGCCGGTGAGAGCCTTGGGTGCGGGATCAGCTTCGGGGTTGGACCAGGAAGCGGGGACGTCCACCTTGTGGATGGCGTCAACACCAGCATCGATGGCCTTCCAGTTCATCTCGACGACGTCCTGGCCCTTCTTGCCGTAGCTCTTCTGAGCGGCCTGCTTCATGAAGTTGACAGCGTCCTCGATGGGCATGACGTCTGCCAGCTTGAAGAAAGCAGACTGCAGGATGGTATTGGTGCGCTTGCCCATACCGATCTCGATGGCCTTATCGATGATTGATGTACAGCTGAATGTTGTTGTCAGCGATGTACTTCTTGGCCTCAGCGTTCAGGTGCTGGCCCAGCTCCTCATCGGACCACTGGCAGTTGATCATGAACACGCCGCCGGGCTTGACATCCTGGACCATCTTCATGCCCATGTGGATGTAAGCGGGGTTGTGGCAGGCCACGAAGTCAGCCTGGTTGATGTAGTAGGGGCTGCGGATGGGCTTGTCGCCGAAACGCAGGTGGCTGATGGTCACGCCGCCGGTCTTCTTGGAGTCATACTGGAAGTATGCCTGAACATACTTGTCGGTATGGTCGCCGATGATCTTGACGGAGTTCTTGTTTGCGCCGACGGTGCCGTCGCCGCCCAGACCCCAGAACTTGCACTCCTTGGTGCCAGCAGCTGCGGTGATGGGAGCGGGCTTGACTTCGGGCAGGGACAGACCGGTGACATCATCGGTGATACCCAGGGTGAAGCGCTCCTTCGGCTGATCCTTCTCCAGCTCCTTGAACAGAGCGAAGATGGAGGACGGGGGAGTGTCCTTGCTGCCCAGGCCGTAGCGGCCGCCGGTCAGGACGACATCGTTCATGCCGGCCTCACGCAGGGTAGCAGCAACATCCAGGTACAGAGGCTCGCCCAGGGAGCCGGGCTCCTTGGTGCGGTCCAGAACTGCGACCTTCTTTGCAGTCTTGGGCAGGACCTTCAGCAGAGCGGAAGAGACCCAGGGACGATACAGGCGGACCTTGACGATACCGACCTTCTCACCCTTGGCGTTCAGGTAATCGATGACCTCATCTGCAACGTCGCAGACAGAGCCCATAGCGATCATGACGCGGTCGGCATCGGGAGCGCCGTAGTAGTTGAACAGATCGTAGTTGGTGCCCAGCTTTGCATTGATCTTGGCCATGTACTTCTCGACGACTGCGGGCAGTGCGTCGTAGACAGAGTTGCAGGCCTCACGATGCTGGAAGAACACGTCGCCGTTCTCGTGGGAACCGCGCATCTTGGGGTGCTCAGGGTTCAGTGCCTTGGCGCGGAACTCCTCAACAGCCTCCATGTTGCACATTTCCTTCAGATCAGCGTAATCCCACTTCTCGATCTTCTGGTACTCGTGAGAAGTACGGAAGCCATCGAAGAAGTTCAGGAAGGGGACCCGGCCCTCAATTGCTGCCAGATGGGCAACCGGGGACAGATCCATGACTTCCTGCACGCTGCTCTCGACCAGCATTGCGAAGCCGGTCTGGCGGCATGCCATGACGTCGCTGTGATCGCCGAAGATGTTCAGGGACTGGGTAGCAACGGTACGTGCCGAAACATCGAACACGCAGGGCAGCTGCTCTGCAGCGATCTTGTACATGTTGGGGATCATCAGCAGCAGGCCCTGAGAAGCGGTGAAGGTGGTGGTAACAGCACCTGCACCCAGAGAGCCGTGCACAGCGCCGGCAGCGCCGGCCTCAGACTCCATCTCGACGACCTTGACCTGGTTGCCGAAGATGTTCTTCTGGCCAGCTGCGGACCACTGGTCCACAGAGTCAGCCATCGGAGAAGACGGGGTAATGGGGTAGATGGCAGCCACGTCCGTGTAGGCATATGCTACATGAGCGGCAGCGGTATTGCCATCCATGGTTTGCTTTGCTCTAGGCATTTTTCTTCCTCCATTGTTCAGAATTTGGTACCTTTTGCGCGGGGCAATAAGCGCCCCGGCGGGGCCGGAGAACCCCAGAAAGGCACTATTGCTCGTATACTATAATAACAAATTCCGCTTCTAAAGTAAACGCAAACCCACTGGCAAAACGCAACAAAATTTCACGATTTTTTTTGTTGGTTTTTTACGCTTGTGTTTTTGGTGGGATTCATTCTTGCAGAATTTTAAGTTTTTGGCCAATGGAGCGATTTTTTCTTAACTTTTCCTTAATTTTGAATTGACAATCGTACAGGAAATGCCGTAAACTGGAGCCAGTGATTTATCCGGGCCGGAGCAGGCTCCGGCTCGTTCAGAAAGGACGCAGAAACGATGGACGCAGCACATTTTGAGAAGAAACTGACCAGCGAGGTGCTCTTCGAGGGCCGGGTCATCACCCTGACCAGGGACACCGCCCTGCTGGAGAACGGGAAGACCGCCACCCGCGAAGTGGTGCACCACCACGGCGGTGCCTGCATCGTGCCTTACTTTGAGGACGGCACCATCTGCATGGTGCGCCAGTTCCGCTATGCCATGCAGCAGGAGCTGTGGGAGCTGCCCGCCGGCAAGCTGGAAGCGGGCGAAGACCCCTTTGAAGCCGCCAGGCGCGAACTGGAAGAGGAGTGCGGCCTGACCGCCGAGCACTACACCTCGCTGGGCGAATTTTACCCCACCGTGGGCTACGACACCGAGGTCATCTACACCTGGGTGGCCACCGGCCTGAAGGAGACCCACATGCACCTGGACGCCGACGAGTTCCTGACGCCCGACCGTGTGCCGCTGCAGAAAGCCTATGAGATGGTCATGAGCGGCGAGATCAAGGACGGCAAGACTGTGGCAGGTGTGCTCAAGCTGAAGGCCCTGCTGGACGAGGGCAGACTGTGATTCTCTATCAGGATGCGGCCCTTGCGGTCGTGAACAAACCGGCAGGCCTGTCCAGTGAGGCCGGCCTGCCCGCCCGGCTGCGGGAGCTGTGGGGGCAGCCGGACGCCTATGTGGGCATCGTGCACCGGCTGGACACCGGTGTGTCCGGCCTGATGGTCTGTGCCAGGACTCCGAAGGCCGCCGCTGCGCTGACACGGCAGATCACCCAGAGCCAGGAAGCCTACGCCGTGCTGGACGGCCGGGCTGCACCCGCCCAAAATACGCTGCCCGCACCGGTCTTCACCAAGCAGTACCGGGCCGTCCTTGCCGGGGCACCGGACGAAACGCTGCCGGAACACGGCATCCTGCGGGACTATCTGTTCAAAGACAGCCGGAAGGGCCGGGTCTTCCCGGTCAGCCGCCCGCGCAAAGGGGTGCGGGAAGCCGTGCTCGAATACCGCATCACCGCCTCGAACGGAACCCTGAGCCTTGCGGACATCACCCTCCACACCGGGCGGACCCATCAGATCCGGGTGCAGTTCGCCTCCCGGCGGCATCCGCTCTGGGGCGACGGCAAATACGGCAGCCATTTCAAGGGAACCATTGCACTGCAGAGCGCACGGCTCTGTTTTCTGCACCCGGAGACCGGGGAGCCGATGGAGTTCGCATTGGAAAAGCCGGACACGGCACCATGGAACGTTTAGCATCCTCCTTCGGCAGATCGGTCCACTCTATTTTTTCGCCTTCGGCTTGAACACAGCCGGGCCTTGTTGTCTGGGGAACGAAGCTATGGAACAACAAACGTACAAAACAGACGCCGCGATCTATGCTGTGCTGGAGCGGGAGATCATCGACCTGACCATCCGCCCCGGAAGCTCGCTGAGCGAGAACCCGCTCTGCACCCGGTTCGGGGCACCGCGGTCGCTCATCCGGGTCGTTTTGCAGAAATTGCAGGAAAACGGGCTGGTGAAGATCGTGCCCTACAAGGGCACCACTGTCACCCGGCTGAACCGGGAGATCGTGGATGAGCTGATCTATGAGCGCACCGCCGTGGAGGCCCGGGTGCTGCGGGATTTTTCGCCCCGGTGCACCCCGGAACAGCGGGCGCTCATCCGGAAGCGGGCCGCTGCTTACGAGGCCCTGGCCCATGCCGAGCACCCGGACTTCAACCGTCTGTACGAGGCCGACCGCCTGCTCCACGAGACGTGGTTCTCCGCCATGGGGAAGATGTACCTCTGGCGCACGTTGCAGAACGCCCACGCCGACTACAGCCGCTTCCGGATGCTGGACACCATCACCAGCGGCGGGCTGGCCGAGGTCATCGCAGACCACACCAACCTTATCGACGCCATCGAGCGCTGCGACATGGCCGCATTTGAGCCGCTGGTGGAGCGGCACCTCTACGGCGGCATCCGGCGGCTTGGCTCCAAGCTCACCGAGGAATATGCCGACTATTTTGAACCGGAACCATAAAACTTGCGCTTCAGCCACAAAGGACCCGCGCCGCAGGGCATTCACTCTGCGGCGCGGGTCCTTTTTCTGTGGGGTCGGAGAAAACGCCTGGCCCTGGGGGAAGGGCCGTAGGCATGGTTACAGTTTGTTGGCTCGGTTCAGCACAAAGTTGCGGGTCTCGTTCGGGGCAAAGTACGGCGTATACTGGATGCCGATCTGCTCCCAGTTGCTCGGAACGACCGCATAGATCTTGATGCAGCCCGTCTCCTTCGGGTTCAGGTTATCCCGCACACCGTAGCTCTTCAGGCCGGTCTCGTCCGTCAGATAACCGATTTCCGCATGGCCGATCTTGCCGCTGTCCGACGTCATCTTGAAATCGCTCTTGCCCAGCGTCTCATACTGGTTGTTATAGATCGCCTTCAGCACCTCGGCCAGTTCGGTCTCCGTGGTATTTCCCATCTTGACCGTCTGCTCCGACTGATTTTCCAGCCCGATGCACACGGTGATGAACGTTTTTCCTGCATAGTTCCCGACCATGCCCGAAATCTTATCCTGGCGATAGCCCAGCAGCTTTACGTTCACTCCATTGATCTGTGTGGACTCACCCACGCCGTACACGGTGTCTTTCGATCCCCCGCCCGATGGGGAGCATCCTGCGAAGATGCCGGATGCAGTTACAGCCAGCGCAGCAGCACCTGCACACTTCAGAAAAACGCGGCGGCTCATATTGGTTGCCATATTCGGTACCTCCTTTGAATGGTTTGGTATTGCAACATTTCCGACCATTGTTGGAAATGTTGTTCTCTGCCCTGAGCATATCAAATCTCCGGAGGTTTTGCAAGCGAAATCTGCACCAAAAAACAGCCGGGCTGCGTTTCTTTGTACGAAATTTCAGTAAAGAAACTTTGCCGTTTTCTCAAAGCCGCAGAAATTGCGCACGAACCGGCAAACACAGCAGCTCTTCCAAAGTCCCCCTGCATTTCTTGGCCACTGTGCCGAAAATGCAGGAGGCCGTGCTGCGGCGCATGTGCGAAAGATTTTTTTACGAATACAAGGCTCAGTGAAAACGTTTCCGTCAAAGGACGCCGGTGAGGAAGATCTCCAGACCGATGCCGATGAGGATGACGCCCCCCCAGAATGGATGCCTTGCCGGCCAGCTTGGTGCCGAATTGTTTGCCGATGTGCAGACCGGCCATGCAGAGGACGAAGGTGACTGCGGCGATGATAACAGATGCCGCCAGCGCCATCGTCCAGTCGTACTCCGAGATGGTGAAGCCGACGGAAAGGGCGTCGATGCTGGTGGCCACGCCCTGCATGAAGAGCGCACCGGCGCTCAGCTCAATGGCCTCCTCGGTCTCTTCGCCCCGGATGCCCTCCAACAGCATCTTGCCGCCAATGTACGCCAGCAGAATGAGGGCGATCCATGGGATGAACATCTCAAAGGACGAGAACAGCTCGACGATGGTGTGGACGCAGACCCAGCCCGTCATGGGCATGACTGCCTGAAAATATACCAAAGGTGCCCGCGATGATGCACATCCTCCTGACGGACATTTTGGGGTCGTGCAGGCCGTTTGCCATCGAAACCGAGAACGCATCCATGGCAAGGCCCACGCCCAGCAATACACTATTGAAGAAAAACAAGAAATTCCATTCCATACAAACATGCCTCCTAAATCGGACCGGAATCTGGTGCGGCAAAAACAAAACCCGGAATCGGCGCGCGTACACGTCCGATTCCGGGTCATTTTCTACATCCAGACTCCATGTGTTGGGCGTGGTACTCGCACCAAAACACATGAGTCTCGCAAATGAAAGCAAGCCAGACCGCGACCGGCGGCCATTGTGTTGACTTGCTGCGCCGTCTGCAAACAGCGCCTGCTACTCCCCCATGGGATTTGTGATTGTTTGGTTATTTTATCACACGTTCCGGGCGAAGTCCAGACTAACTTTCCCTCTCAGGCCGAAGCCTTCCGGGCTTCGTGCTCAATTTTCAGGGTCTGCTTCGGGGGTCTCCGCAGCCGAGGCCTCGTCGGCTGCTTCCATCGCGGCCAGCTGCTCGGCGGTGGGTTCATCACCCTCCTCCGCCTCGATGGCTGCGGTCTGGGCCTCGTCGTCGTGGTCGGTACGGGCCAGGACCATGACCTTGTCGCTCTCGCCCAGGCGCATGACGCGGACGCCGGAGCCATAGCGGCTCTGCACCGGGATGGAGTCGGCATGGAAGCGGATGATGATGCCCTCCTGACTGCTCAGCAGGATATCGTCCACATCATCGACGATCTTGACGGCTGCGACCTTATCCTTGGAGGCATCGTAGTTGCGGATGCCCTTGCCGCCGCGGGCCGTGATGCGGTAGGTGTCGATCTCGGAGCGGCGGCCCTTGCCGTTTTCGGTCACGGTCAGGACAGTCGCACCCTCGCGGCAGATGCAGACGCCGACGACCTCGTCGCCCTCGGCCAGCTTGATGGCCCGGACGCCGTGGCCGCTGCGGCCCATCGGGCGGGCATCCGCCTCATTGAAGCGGATGGCCTGGCCGTTGCGGGTGGCGACGATGAGCATATCGTGGCCGGTGGTCAGGCGGGTCCAGGCCAGCGCATCGCCCTCGTTCAGGGCAATGCCGATCAAGCCGGAACGGCGGATGTTGGCGTACTGTTCCAGCGGGGTGCGCTTGATGAGGCCCTGCTTGGTGACCATCGTCACAAAGCCGCCCTCCTGTTCTGCGTCCTTGCTCTGGCAGATCATGTTCGTGACCTTTTCGCCTTCCGCCAGCTGCAGCAGGTTCACGATGTTGGTGCCCTTGCTGGTGCGGCTGCCCTCGGCGATGGTGTAGCCCTTGATGCGGAACAGACGGCCCCGGTCGGTGACGAACAGGACATAATCGTGGGTGGAACCGACAAACATCTCCTGCACGATGTCTTCTTCCTTGCGGGTCATGCCGGAAATGCCGCGGCCGCCGCGCTTCTGGGCCTGATAGGTGGCCTTGAGCTGGCGCTTGATATAACCGGCCTCGGTCGGTCAGGGTATAGACGCACTGCTCCTCGGCAATGAGGTCTTCGATGTCCACTTCGCCATTCACGGTCTCGATCTCGGTGCGGCGCTCGTCACCGAAGCGCTTCTTCATCTCCAGCAGCTCGTTCTTGACGATCTCCAGCACACGGGCGTCGTTGGACAGGATGTCCTCCCAATCCCGGATCTTAGCCTGCAAAGCACCCAGCTCTTCCTCGATCTTCAGGATCTCCAGACCGGCCAGACGGCCCAGCTGCAATTTCACGATGGCGTCGGCCTGCGGGTCATCAAAGCCGAAGCGCTCCATAATGGCGGTCTTGGCCTCGCTCATGCCGCCCTTGCAGGCGCGGATGGTGGCGATCAGTTCGTCCACGATGTCGGTGGCCTTCTTCAGACCTTCGAGGATGTGGGCGCGCTCCCGTGCCTTCTTCAGGTCATACTGGGTCCGGCGGCGGACGACCTCATCCTGGAACTCGACGTACTTCTGGATCATCTGCTTCAGGGTCAGGACCTTCGGCACCTTGTGGTCGATGGCCAGCATAATGACGCCCACGGTATCCTGCAGCTGGGTGTACTGGTACAGCTGATTCAGGACGACCTGGGGGTTGGCGTCCTTGCGCACGTCGATGACGATGCGCATTCCCTTGCGGTTGGTCTCATCGTTCAGGTCGCTGATGCCCTCGATCCGCTTGTCCTTAACGAGGTCTGCGATGTTCTCGATGAGGCGCGCCTTATTGACCATGTACGGGATCTCCGTCACGATGATCTGGGCGCGGCCGTTCTTCTTTTCCTCGATGGTGGCGCGGCCGCGCAGGGTGATCTTGCCACGGCCGGTGGCGTAGGCAGCACGGATGCCGCTGCGGCCCATGATGATGCCGGCGGTGGGGAAGTCGGGGCCTTTGATATGCTCCATCAGGCCGGGCAGGTCGATGTCCGGGTCTTCGATATACGCCACACAGCCGTCGATGACCTCGCTCAGGTTGTGGGGCGGGATGTTGGTGGCCATGCCGACCGCGATGCCCTGGCTGCCGTTGACCAGCAGGTTCGGGAAGCGGCAGGGCAGAACGCTGGGTTCCTTCTTCGTCTCATCGAAGTTGGGGTCCCAGTTGATGGTGTCCTTGTCGATATCGGTCAGCATCTCGACGGCCATCCGGCTCATGCGGGCCTCGGTGTAACGGTAAGCAGCCGGGGGGTCGCCATCCACGGAACCGAAGTTGCCCTGGCCGTCCACCAGCGGATAGCGCAGGGAGAAATCCTGCGCCAGACGGACCATGGCATCGTAGACGGAGGCGTCGCCGTGGGGGTGGTAAGAGCCCAGCACCGCACCGACGGTATCCGCCGACTTGCGGTAGGGATGGCTGGGGTCGTTGCCGCGCTCGTGCATGGTGTACAGAATGCGGCGGTGGACCGGCTTCAGACCGTCGCGCACATCGGGCAGGGCACGGGCCACGATGACCGACATGGAGTAGTCCAGAAACGCCGTCTCGATCTCTTTCTTGACGTCGCGGGATGATCTTTTTGGTACCGCTGCCCGGTATCATCACAAAATCTTCTTCCATTTTTTCCTCCGTAGGATCAACCCTCTCAGTCAATGCCCTACGGCATTGACAGCTCTCCCAAAGGGCGAGCTTTTTTGCGTGAGAAGGGAACGTTTATCTTTTGCCGATAAGCTCCCCCTTAGGGGGAGCTGGCGCGTCAGCGCCTGAGAGGGATATCAGACATCCAGCTTTGCATACTGTGCATTCGCCTCGATGAAGCGGCGGCGGGGCTCGACCTGGTCGCCCATCAGGATGGTGAAGGCTTCATCGGCCTTTTCGGCATCCTCGATGGTGATGCGGACGATGACGCGGTTCTCGGGGTTCATGGTGGTCTCCCAGAGCTGTTCCGGGTTCATCTCACCAAGGCCCTTATAGCGGTTGACCTTTGCACCCGGCATTTCCTGCGAGAGCACGGCCATCTCGGCGTCGTTGTAGGCATACTTGATGGTGCTGCCCTTCTGCACCTTGAACAGGGGCGGCTGGGCAACGTAGACATGGCCCTGCTCGATGAGGGGGCGCATATAGCGGAAGAAGAAGGTCAGCATCAGGGTGCAGATGTGAGAACCATCGACATCGGCATCGGCCATGATGAAGACTTTGTCATACCGCAGCTTGGAGATATCAAATTCCTCGCCGATGCCGCAGCCCAGCGCCAGCACGACCGGCATCAGCTTGTCGTTGCCGTAGATGCGGTCGGCGCGGGCCTTTTCGACGTTGAGCATCTTGCCCCACAGGGGGAGGATGGCCTGGATGGCCGAGTCACGGCCCATCTTGGCCGAGCCGCCTGCAGAATCGCCCTCGACGATGAAGATCTCGGTGCGGGTGGGGTCTTTCTCGCGGCAGTCGGCCAGCTTGCCGGGCATCCGGCTGGTCTCCAGCGCGCTCTTGCGGCGGACCAGCTCACGGGCCTTCTTGGCAGCGGCGCGGGCACGGGCGGCCTGGGTGGCCTTCTCGAAGATGGCCTTGGCCACGCCGGGGTTCTCCTCAAAGAACTCCATCAGCTTGGTGTAGACCATGTTGGAGACGAGGGTGCGAATCTCGGTGTTGCCCAGCTTGCCTTGGTCTGGCCCTCGAACTCGGCCTCCTGCAGCTTGACGGAGATGACGCAGATGAGGCCCTCGCGGACATCGGAGCCGGACAGGTTCTCATCCTTGTCTTTCAGCAGGCCGTGGCTGCGGCCGTAATCGTTGAACACGCGGGTCAGGCTGGTGCGGAAGCCCTCTTCGTGGGTGCCGCCGTCCGGGGTATTGACGTTGTTCGCAAAGCTCAAAACCAGCTCATTGTAACTGGAGTTGTACTGCAGGGCGATCTCAGCCATGCCCCGATCGGTCTGGCCTTTGAGATAGATGACATTGGGGTGGAGCACTTCGAGGTTGCGTTTCTCGTTGAGGTAGGTGACAAAGCTCTTGATGCCGCCCTCATAGCACATGACCTCGGTGCGGTAGGTGGGCTCGCCCTCCTTGCCGTCCTCCAGCACGGGGGTGTAGAGCTCCCGCTCATCGGTCAAGGTGATCACACCCGCATTCAGGAAACTCTCTTCCCGCAGCCGCTTTTCCAGCGTCTCAAAGTTGTAAACGGTGGTGTCCTTGAACATCTCAGGGTCGGGCTTGAACGTAACGCGGGTGCCGGTGACACTGGGGTCCACCGTGCCGACGCACTTCAGGCGGCCCATCCGGGTCGCCGCGGCGGAACGTCTGCTCGTACTCGCGGCCGTCGCGGCGGACATCGACGGTCAGCCACTCCGAGCAGGCGTTGACGACAGAAGCACCGACGCCGTGGAGGCCGCCGGCCACCTTGTAGCCGGAATTCTCGCCGCCGAACTTGCCGCCGGCGTGGAGGATGGTGTAAACAACGGTGACAGCAGGCAGGCCGGTGTCTGCCTGAATATCCACGGGGATGCCGCGGCCATTATCCGTGACCTGAATGATGTCGCCCTTGAAGATCTTGACCTCAATATGGTTACAGTAACCGGCCAGCGCCTCATCGATGGCGTTGTCCACGATCTCGTACACCAGATGGTGCAGACCGCGCTCGCCGGTAGAGCCGATATACATACCGGGGCGCTTGCGCACCGCCTCCAGGCCTTTCAGGACCTGGATCTCGCTGGCGTTGTATTCATGGTCCGTCGCAGTATCTGCGTTGGTACTGGTAATGATTTCCTCTGCCATTTCCTTTCTCCCTTTTGTTTCGTTTTTTCGTTACTATTTGTTAAAAGCAAATTTGCTTGGATGTCTTTTTGATATGCCGCATCGGCCTTTTTTGCCCGGATTCCACGCCTTCATCTCCGTGCGCCGTTTGAGCGCAGCCGGCGACAGCTCCGGAGAGATACATCGTGTCCACCGGCGAGTCTGCCAGCACATAGCTCTGGGGCAGCTCATCGGACAGGCTGACCACAGCCCCGTTTTTCTGGGCGTAGTTCAGAAACTCCCGCCCCCGGGGAGAGATGGTGGTCGTCTCCAAGTTGAAGATGCCGATGATGTCCCGGTCGTTCAGGACGTAATCGCGGCCCAGATGCACATACATTCTGCTCACACTTTCGTCAGTACGCCGCCGTTCATCCGGTAGACCTCGCCGTCTGTTCGGAGGAAAGCGGTGTCGTCGCAGCTGGTCACGAAGGTCTGTTTCTCCCGCATCCGGGTCAGCAGATACTGCTTGCGGCCGTCGTCCAGCTCACTGAGCACGTCGTCCAGCAGAATCACCGGGTGTTCCCCGGTAATGGAGGCAGCCGCTGCGGCCTCCGCCATCTTCAGGCTGAGCACGACGCTCCGCTGCTGTCCTTGGCTGGCAATACACTCTTGCGGGCTGGCCGTCCAGCAGGAGCTCCAGATCTTCCCGGTGGGGGCCGCAGAGGCTCTGCCCGGCCCGGAGCTCCTCGGGCATCTTCTGCCGCAGGAGCTGGGCCAGCCCTCCCGGCTCAAACTGGGCTGCATACCGCAGGCGCAGCGTCTCGCTCCCCGGGAACAGCTCCTCATAATTCGAGCAGGCCAGCGGCGCGAGCGTTCAAGATACGCCCGCGGCGCTGCTGGATGGCCTCGCCCTGCTGAGCCAGCTCCACGTTCAGCACCTCCAACAAGGCTCTTTTTTCGGCATAGGGACGCGCAGCACCGTTTACAGAACGGCGAAGCAACGCATTTTTTTGCTGCAAAGCCCGGATATAGCGGCGGTAGATGGTCAGTAGCCGGGGTAGAGCTGGCAGAGGGCTGCGTCCAGAAATTTCCGCCGCCCCTCGGGTGCGCCCTTCACAAGGCTCAGATGCCCGGGGTCAAACACGACAGCCGGAAAACTGCCTGCAGGCTTGCGGCCCGCTTGGACGGCGCCCCCGTTTACCGAGGCCGTCCGGCCCGGGCGGGGGGAGTCCGGTGTGCCCACGGTCAGGCGGACACGGGTCGGGTCATCCGGCTCCTGTTCGTCTTTTTGTGCACGCTGGGTGGACGCTTCCAGTACCGCGAACGGTTCGCCCCGGCGCACCAGCTCGGCGTCCTTGCCGCCCCGGAAGCTCTTGCCTCCGGTGAGCAGCCAGATCGCCTCCAAGCAGGTTCGTCTTGCCCTGGCCGTTGTTGCCGCAGAGGACTGTCAGCTCCCGGCCGGGGATCAGGCTGGCGGAAGCGATGTTCCGGTAATTCTCGACTTCGAGAGAGAGCAGCCGCATTTACTGCCCCTGCCCGATCTCGATACTCTGGCCGTCCAGCTCCACCGGTGTCGCCCGCGGACGGCACTTCTTGCCCCGCATGGTGCAGACTTCGCCGTTGACTTTGACGGCCCCGCCCTGCACCAGCTCCTTGGCCTCGCCGCCCGTCTCGCACAGGCCGGCGTATTTCAGCAGGGCGTCCAGCTTGATAAATTCCGTATGGATGAGAATCTTCTGCATAATATTGCCTCTCAGTCGTTCTTAAAGCGGACGGGCAGCACGAGGTAGAGGAAGTCGCTGCCCTCACAGGCAGGACCTTCACCGGGCTGAGGCGGGCCGCTGATCTCCATTTTGACCTTCTCGGTCCGGGCATTGCGCAGAGCATCCAGCAGATAACGGTTATTGAAGCCGATCTCCACCTCGTCGCCCTCGCACTCGGCGCGGAACTCATCGACGACGCGGCCCAGATTCGTCTGGCAGCGGACGACGACTTTACCCTCTGTAAAAGTGATGCGGAGGGGATTTTTTAAACGCTCTGTAATAATCAGGGAGGCGCGCTCGATGGTCTCGATGAACTCCTTTGTGTCCAAAGTCACCCGGGTGCGGCTGCCTGAGGGGATGACGTTGCGGTAGTTGAGGAATTCTCCCTCGATGAGGCGGCTCATGATGGTGTAGCCGGCAGTCATGAACACGACATAGCGGCGGTTGGCACAGATGTGCACCGGCTCCTCGTCGTCGTTGGGCAGCAGGTGGGACACTTCGGTCATGGTCTTGCTGGGGACGATGATGCGGATGTCCTTGACGGCAGTGAGGGGCCGCTCCACGATGGCCAGACGGTAGCCGTCCAGTGCAACGATGGTCATTTTATCCGGTTCGATCTCAAACAGCTCACCGGTATGCGCCGGTTTTTTCTCGTCCTGACTGACGGCGTACAGGGTGCGGTCGATCATGTCCCGCAGCACACCGGTCTTGATGGTCAGGGTCTCCTCGGCACCGGTATTGGGAAGCTCGGGGAAGTCGGTCGCGGACATGGACTGGATCTCAAACTGTGCAACACCGCTCTGGATCGTGGTTTTTCCGTTGTCAGCGGACTGAATGGTGATCTGGCCCGACGGCATCCGGCTGATCATGCTGCTGAGCAGCTTTGCGTTCAGCACGATCTCGCCGGGCTCCTTGACATTGGCTTCGATGGTGGTCACGATGCCCATTTCGAGGTCGTAGCCGGTAAGGGTCAGCTGGAAACCTCCGCTTTGAGTAAAATGCCCTCCAACACGGGAATGGTAGAGCGCAGGGTGACTGCTTTGGATACGCCGTCGATGGCTGCACTCAGGAGAGTCTTATCGCAGATGATGTTCAAAGCTTGGCATCTCTCCTTTTTTGCGATGGTTTCGGCTGTCGCCCCAAATGGGTGGACAAAACCTCTCGATCTATATTGAACTTGTTGTAGTAACCGTAGTAGAGTGGGGAACATGTGGAAAACTCCGCAGACCCTTGCTGGGATGCGGGGTTTCGGTTTCCACGGGTCTGTGAAGGGTGTGAAAGAAATGTTGAAATCGGGGAAACAGCCGCGGGTTCTTTCCACTTTCCACTGTGGGAATCTGAGCGTTGAATGTTGAAAACTCCGTGGAAAGAGTGGAAAGATTCGGCCTTTCACCACTATATCTGGTTCTGTTTTCCCCGTTTTGTCCCTTTTTCTCCCCCCATATTTTGGGGTTTGCGCCGGAAGAGTATGACTTTTCAACCCGTGCGGGTGTCAGGCTTTCACGTTCTTGATGATGTCACTGACCGTCTCCCGCAGATGCTGGTCGTTCTTCATGTCCCGCTCCATGGTCTTGAGGGAGTAGACGATGGTGGAGTGATCGCGGCCCGAGAACTCCCGGCCGATCTCCTCCATGCTCATTCCGGTGACTTCGCGCAGGATGTAGATGGCCACGCGGCGGGCGGATGCGACATTGGCGTTCCGCTTGGTGCCCCGGATGTCGGCAGGGGAGACGTTGAACGTGCGGGAAACCTCGCCCACGATCTTCTCGATGGTGACAGGTACGGGCTGGGTCTCGTTGAGGATGTCCTTGATGGCATTCTGTGCCACGCTGATGTTCATCCGGAAGTCTTCGGTGCTGCCGGCGCGGATGGCGGCGATCAGCTCGTTGGTGAACTGCTCACAGGTGACGTACATGATGACGAAGTCGGGGTGGGTGCGCTTGATCTCGGTCTGGATGGCCGTCAGCAGA
>VOFD01000492.1_pt1 | contig 68001 bp, 108 predicted proteins | sample 5384101 | NCBI WGS metagenome assembly VOFD01 (sample SAMN12384723, study PRJNA508395) | human gut metagenome | isolation source: healthy gut C | host: Homo sapiens
AGCTGCTGGGCGATGGACATGGTGCGCCGGGGGGTCATGTTCAGCTTCCGGGAGGCCTCCTGCTGGAGGGTGGAGGTGGTAAAGGGGGGCGCCGGGTTGCGCTGCTTGTCCTGTCGCTTCACCCTGGTCACGGAGAAGGGGGCGGTTCCGGACACCGCCGACCACGGCTCCTCCGCCTCCTCCCGGCTGCGGAGCTCCATCTTCTTCTCCCGGCCGTAGAACTGCGCCTTGAAGGCTGCCCGTGTTGGGGGGCCACCCGGGTCAAATCGGCCTCCAGGGACCAGTACTCCTGGGGGACGAAGGCCCGGATCTCCTCCTCCCGCTCCGCCACCAGCCGGGTGGCCACCGACTGGACCCGCCCGGCGGACAGGCCGCGGCGGATCTTCTTCCACAGCAGGGGGGCTCAGCTCATAGCCCACAATGCGGTCCAGAATGCGCCGGGCCTGCTGGGCAGCACACAGGGGGCCGTGTCCAGCTCCCCCAGCCGCCGGGGATAGGCGGCGTCCTGGCAGGTGAGGATTTGAATCCCCAGCCGGCGGCACTGGGTGAGAATGTCTTCGGCCTGGGTCAGATCCTTATCCTCAAAGCCAGGCGCACCTTGGACGGCAGGCCGGGGATGGCCCGGTAGTCCGCCCGCTGGGCGAAATAGGCCTCCTCCGGGGTGCCGAAGTGATCCAAAATCCGGGCAGCGTACATACCCGGGGCAGGCCCCCGGGTGCTCAGCCACAGCCAGTGGCGCAGGTTACTCATAGCCGCCCACTTCCTTTTCTCGTCACTCTGTCCCCCCCAACGCCCATCCGCCACAGCACCACCGCGCTGGCGGCGGCGGCGTTGAGGGACTCGCAGCGGTCTGTCATGGGAATTCGCAGGGTCCGCTGGCTGGCCGCCAGCACCGGCTGGCTCACCCCCGCCCCTCGCTGCCAATGACCACGGCAGCCCGGTCCAGGGTGATCTGGCGCAGATCCACCGTGTCCTCCCGCAGGGCGGTGGCGTAAAGGGGCAGGCCAGCCCTCTTCAGCAGGGGCAGCAGGTCTTCCAGCGTCCCCTCCCACACCGGAAGGCGGAAGCAGGCCCCCATGGAGGAGCGCACGGTCTTGGGGTTCAGGGGTCGGCGCAGCCGGGGAGCAAAATGAGGCCGTCGGCCCCAAAGGCGTCCGCCGTGCGCCACAGGGTCCCTACGTTTCCGGGGTCCTGAGGCCGTCCAGCACCAGGTACCTGGCGCCGCTCAGCTCCGCCGGCAGGGCAAAGGGGGCAAAGGCGCAAAGAAAGAGGACCTTCTGAGGGGTCTCGGTGGGGGCCACCGCCTTGAGCAGGTCCGCCGGGACCTCCACCTGCCGGACCCCTTCCGGGAGTTCCGCCAGGGGCGGGCACCCCGCCTGCCACAAAACGACCTCCAGCCTGGCCCCCATTTCAGGGCCTCTGCCAGCATTTTCGGCCCCTCACACCATCACACCCTGCTGCCGCCGGAGCTTGCGGTCTCCGGTGAGCTTGCGCAGGCGGGTGATGAGGGGTTGGTTCTGCTTGTAATGGTTTCCATTTCCCTCCACGCTCCCCGGCCGGACAATACCACAGCATACCGGCGGGAACCCCGCCGGTATGCCTTTTTTCCCATTCATCCCGCCGGAAAGAGGCGGGGATACCTATATAAAAACAGATTGTCGCCCTTCTGTCAAGGCACCTTTTTCGGTTTTTCTGGCGCTTGACCCCGGAAATTTGGAATCCCCTGCCAAAAATTCACTGTTTATTCACATTACCACAGTCCGGCGGCCTTTGTCAAGGGGATTTTCCCGGCAGCCTGCCGGGCAAAGAACGGGAGCACACCCTTTTCCAGGCGTGCTCCCGTTGCATTTATTGTGGTTGGGCCCCATGGGTGTGGACGCGGATATGGCTATTATAACCACCATTTTCCTTGAAAGCAATCAGAAAATTGAAGCTATTTTGATGTGTTCTCATCTTGATTTTTCGATCAGATGTGCTATAACATACAATGCAACCAAAGGAAGAAGGTGAATTTTTGAAACAAATTGTCCGAAGCTACGCATTGTTCCTGATTGGGCTTTTTATCGCCTCAATGGGTGTGGCGCTGTCCACAAAGGCAGGTCTGGGAACTTCTCCGGTTGCATCCGTTCCATACTCCATCTCTCTGATCAATCACACACTGACCTTTGGATGGTGGTTGAACCTCTGGAGTGCGATTCAAATTATGGTTCAAGTCGCACTGCTCCGCAAGAAATGCAAGCCTGTGGAAATTATCATCCAGACGATTCTCGCCTTTGTATACGGATATCTGACCGACTTTTCCTGCGCGCTGATCAGCGGCGTACAGGCAAACAGCTATGCCGCCCAGTTTGGACTCATGATTTTAAGCTGCTTTGTCCTCGGATTCGGCATCTGGATCCAGTTCAAAGGCGGTGTTGCCATGCTGCCGGGAGAAGCAATGAACAGGGCATTCAGCCAGGTTACGGGAAAGCGCTATGAGAATATCAAAATTTTCTTTGATGATATATTGTAAGCTGCCGTCATTGATTTTCTTGATTGGAAAGCTTATGCGCAAAGCCATCTTACCCATAAGTTCTTATAAGTTCACGCAACTCTGCTTTGAAAAGGTGTAAAATCAGGTGTAAAAATCTCATTAGCTGATTTTGACTTTTCCTTCGAGATTTGCGAAACTCTCCTTCTTCTTTTCTTTGGTTGCTTCGTTATAAATATTCATCGTTGTGGAGATATCGGCATGTCCCATAATCTCTTGGATAACCTTGAGGTTGGTTTCATTCTCACAGAACCGTGTGCAGAATGTATGACGAAGATTATGGACTGTAAAATGTGGAAGAAGTTCAGGTTGTCGCCGTTCTTCCTTTGCAGCTTCTGTTTCTTCTTTATTATAGTCTCTGGATATGCGCTCGATTGCCCTGTTAATACAGTGTGGCGTTAGCGCGTCTCCATATCTATTGGAGAAGATAAAGCCGCTGTATCCATCTATGACCGTCTGATTGAAGCCCGTTCGCATTTGGCTTATCCGTTCTTCCAATAATGCCTTTCTGACAGCTTCGAGCATAGGGATTACCCTTATGCCTGCTTTTAGTCTTGGGCGTACTAACGTGAAACACACACCCTCCCCCGTCTTCCTGTTGGCGGTATATCAGGCTGTGGTCAATGGTGATTATCTTTTCTTGAAGTCGCAGTCTTGCCACCGCAATCCTATGATTTCTCCAACTCGACATCCTGTGCCGAGCAGAACAGTAAAGAGCGGGAGCCAATGCCTGTACGTCTTGCTGCCCTTGATATACTCTATAAAAGCAGATTGCTGCGCTTCTGTCAAAGCATGGCGCTTAGGCTTTTCCCAGTTATGGCTTCTCTTTATTTCTGCCATAGCCCCATCCGCCGGGTTGATACGAATCAGCCCATCCCTCATGGCTATCGTAAATACGGGGTGGATGATTGTGTTGATAATCTCCATGCTGTTGGGCTTAAACCCAATGTCTTTAATTAGATGGATCTAGAACTTTTTGATATCGCTGAACTTTATAGAGGCAATATCTTTATAGCCAATTTCTTCTCTCACATACTTGTTGTACATATACTTATAGTTGGTTCTGGTAGAGGGTTTGAGTTCATACTTTGTCTCGATATAATCATCAAAGAAACGGTTCAAAGAGGTGCGGTATGCCTGATAGCTATTGATACCATCCTCTACATCTCGCCGAATTTCTTTCACCATATCTCTGAGTGCACGACACTCTCGCTTTCCTTTTGGAACTTTGTCCGTGCTTACCAGCTTCCAACTGTAGATGCTACGCTTCTCACCCTTCACATCGAAGTATCTGTACTCGTACTTGCCGTCACTCCTTTGTAGTTCTCCTTGTCGGAGAATCCTGCCCTTATTGTCGCGTCTCTTCTCGGACATACACAGCTCCTTCCGATAAAGAGCCCACAATAATACGACTTAACCCAGTGTATCATAGCCGGCTCCCTTTTTCAAGATATCTAAATTAAATTGTGACGGTCTATATACTCTTCAAACTTTTTGCGTTTGATTTGAGGTCTGTTGCCGTTCCACAATATGTAATCTGCATCATTATCTTCGCTAATAAGCTTTCGCAGTTTATTCTCTCCAACTCGGAAGTACGCCGCAGCCTCTTCGACGCTCATCGTGTAGCGTTCCCAAAAAGGAATCTGCGTCATTCTGTTCATATACCACCTACTTTCGGCAAATAAAAAAAAGGGCTGGCTTGATGCCAGCCCCTTCTTTCTACTTCTTGGGTAACCAAGGGTCTTTAATCAAGATGACGATGAAAACAATCGCCACAATTACGAGTTGAATCCAGATTGGTGATAGCACCCATACCCAGCTCCATGTAATCACACCAAGGAGCTTGAGTACAATAAAGATGACAGCCAGTACATCCAGCAGGCCAAGCCCGCTGCTCGTTTTCTTATCTCTCATCGCCCTTACCTCTTTGCGTCCGTGGAACCCATGCCGCCGTTTCTGATGTGCTTGCGTCATCGGAGTATGTAATTCCGTATGGAATGAAGATGGCCTGAGCGAACCCATCTCCTTGTTTGACCGTGACCGTTTTCCCCTCATTGCTGTCGTTCGTAATTTTGACGAAGATATGCCCCTCGTTGTCGGAGTAATAATAGTCGCTATCAATTACTCCCATTGTGTTGTTAAGTTGAATACGGTACTTAAATCCGAGACCGCTTCTGGGAAGGCAGCCGAGCCACCATCCCTCGTCAATCTTGACACGGATACCGGTTGGGATTTTGATTGTCTTGCCCGGCTGAAGAATAAACGGGATAGGTGACTTAAAGTCATATCCAGCAGAGCCCGATGTCGCCCGGACGGGCAGAGGAACGGCATCCCAGATTTCACGCAGTTCATCTTCGGCATAGCCAATATCATGGAATGCATCGTCCATTGCAATACGGAATTGCTCAAAGCTTACTTTTTCAAACTCTCCAACACGATTCATGCTGTGTTCCCCTTATTTCACATATACATCTTTGTAAACAACGCCAAGTCTGTACGCCTCTTCATGGCTGCTGACGCACACATCAATTCGGTTTCCCTTGATTGCACTCCCTGTATCCTGCGCCTTAAACTCGCCGTATCCATCAATATAAACTGTGCTGTTCAGCTTGATGACCGACGGGTCAACCGCAATGGTGTACCACGGTGTCAGCCGTGCGCCCGTAGCAGTACCAGTGTAGCCACCGTTACAAATAGAACAAGGACAATAATGGGAAATGCGAAAGGTGCCTATGTATGTACCCTTTGACTGTTCTTCAGCAACTGCCTTGTCGTACTGCTGGTACAGGTCTGTGAGAATCTCCTGCTGCTCCCACCATTTTTCCTGCGCAAACAGGATGGCGGGATGGTTCTCCCCCCTTCTCCAAATCCTCGAACATATTCCGCAATCTGATGCGCCTCGTTCTGCTTTTGGATTGCAGCGTCGATGTTGCTCTTAATATCATTTGCACTGGCAGCACCAGCCAAAGAAAACATAGCCGCACAAACAAATACGGTCGTTAAAATCTTTTGCGCTTTCTTGATAGTAACACTCCTTTACTTACATCCGGTCATTGTTTTTCACTCGCCGCATTACAGGTACATGTAGGCTGAGTTGCCCAATATGGGACAACCATAGGCGGCGTATATGGAGAGGTATCCGGCAGTTGGAAATACGGCAAGTCGTATTCCACTGTCTCTGTCATGGTTTTCTTAACCATTTTACCTTCGCTATTATATTCATACACAGTTTCGACCACAGTTTTCTTAGTCATTTTTACTTCTCCTTTATGTACAGTCCACAATTGCACATTCCCTCTTCCATCTCTCGGAACTCTTTACACATGCATTTGGTGTCCTTATTCTTTAACAGAGCACAAGGGCAATAGCCTGAATTTGCTTTGAGCTGCCGCCTGATTTCAGCGACGTATTCCTTATCTGGATTGGTATAAATCCTCATTTCACTCTACCTCTTGTTCGTATACGATATAGCCGAGCCTTTCCATATCACTTTCGAATAACTGCCAAAACCCCTCGAACCGTGGGTCATTCATGCTTTGAATCAAACCAGTACGGAGCATTGCCAGAGTAGCAATCCCCTTTGGTGTAATCACATACTTTTCTTCGCTTTCCTTTGGCATTATGAAATCCTTTCTGCAAATTGGTTATCAGAGGACAACTCTATGCCAAGCACATCATCAAATTTGCTTGGCTTGTTTGGTATGAACCTCCCAAACTTCACTACAATGTTGCCCAGCGGCCGGAGTGCATCCAGCTCCTTACTGATTTCTGATGGGTAATAGCCTGTGTATATAACAAATGGCGCTGTACACCCATTCTCACGGAACAGACTAATCAGAGCTGTGACCTCGCCTATCTGCATCATTGGCTCCATGCCACCGATAACCACTGCTTTGGTAATTGGGTTAGATGTAAAGTGCTTGTATATAACACTGTCTGCGATTTTTTTGTATCGGACTGGGCAAGGGGTGAGTTTTGGCACACCCCTATGTCCAGACCAAGTTCTGTACAACATTTGAAATCACAGAAGCAGGTGTTGATAAACATTGATGGGACTTTATAATTGACAAAATCCTCTTCTATGACTCCTTTAACGTGCATTACATAACCTCGCTCTTTGTCAGCACATCGTACCACTTGCGCTGGTTGAACTCTTGTTTGCGCACCGCCTGATAACTGCTGACAGGAGTGTAGAATCCAACGACGCGAGCATATGTATCCGCAATCGGCTTGCCACACACAGGGCAAGTGGACGTTCCCATAAAGGCGTGCTTGTTCTTACAAACAGAAATCTTTGTGGTGAAAGCAAAATAAATGACGCCCTGCGACGCCACGTAGTTCAGCATTTCCCACGCAGTTTCCTCGTTGGGGAACCGGCTCTCCACATCAATGTGTGCGATACAACCGCCGCCGCACTTCATATCAAAGAGAGAACCAAGCCGGCACTTCTCTTGGATAGTGCATTTCTCCATGAGGGGAATCCACTGATTGCTGTAGATAAAATACCGATTCTGTTCAAAGAGTAAATTGTCAGCGGCGCAGATAACGCCGGCGCAATTCTCCGCAGGAATCATCTCCAAGTTGAAGGTGAAGTCACATTCAAAGTTGTCCTTAACCTCGTTGATGGTATCAAGGATTTCTGTGGCGAACTCTACCGCCTCATCGGAGTAATACTTGTTCCCCATCTCGTCCTCTTCAATCAGGCCGAACAAATCCATGACCTCATACATCCCGATGCCGCCAATGGTGCAGAACTGTTTATCCAGCTCAACAGCACCATCCTGATAGTTCGGAAGAAGCCCCTTCTCGATGTTGCGCTTGATGATGTGGCGCATAGATGAAAGCGCCTTACAATCCAGCAGCACACGGTCTTTCAGAATCTCAATGTACTTCTTCTTGTTCATCTTGCTCTCATACGCAATGCGGACAAGGTTGATGGTGCTGACACGGCAGGAACCAACACTTAAAGCCGTACCACCGATGGAGTTAATGAAAGCGTCCAGCTTTTTGGTGTCGCTGAGCAACCGGCAGCAGTTGGACAGGATGCCGATGTTGTCGCTGACAAAGAAGTTGGAGTCGCTCCACTTAATATTGTGGTCACTCGCCCACCGTGCAAACTCTTCGTCTTGGAACTTACCGTCTTTGTAATACAGAGAATATGTGAGCACCGGGTAGGTGAACATGTTTTCCTCACGGATTTCACTCACGACTTCCATGAAGACTTTCTGGAAATCAATGAAGTCTTCGATGTGGTCGATAGCGAGTTCGCCATCCGGGAACTCTACACCACCGAACAGGGACTCAAGATATGGCCGGTCAAAGATGGATACATTGGTAAAGGCCGACTGGTCAATTCGCAGGAACGGTTGATTCAGGCGGTAGATAAACTTCTGGAACTGCTGACGTGCATAGTAGTCCGGGTTCTTCATGCAGTAGCCAGCGTCCACATCCTTCTTCCAGAAGTACCATGCCCAGATTAGCACGTTGGGGAGACCGACCGCACCGGACTGCCGGTTCGACAGGAATGACACGAACTCAATCACATCATCGAAGTATGTAGTCAGGTGCTTTGGTGCCTGATGATTATAGTTTGTAAGGAAGAACAGCCCCTCAGTTGCCAGACGGGTCAGGTCATTTGCCCAGCAGTATGGGAAATAGCTCGCCGTTGTACTATCATTCAGATAGAACCCTTTACTGAACTCCTGTTCCAGCCACTGTTTTGCGGTACGCAGTCCCCACTGTTTCTTAATGGTAAGAAAAATCTTGTTCAGGCCGAAGAGCTTATCTTCGCTCTTGGCCTTTTCCGTCATAAAGCTACGAATGTCTTTGTGGTTTGCATTGGCATTGGGGTCGATAGACGCATCTGCCAGCGTGTCCTTATCTACAAAGTTATCAATGAATTCTGAAAAGTCGAGTTGGCTTGGATGCAGACCATTGATATACTCAAAGTCCTCACCGTACTTCTTCTTCAAATCCTCCAAACACCGCTCGAAGTCCTTGGAAAGTTTCAGTGTAATGTCCATTCGTCATCAATCCCCCTGATTGTTAATCCATTTCACAGCGTTAGCAAAATCCATCATCTGGCCATCCACACACAGCACTGGCACGGATGTGATTCCAAGCGAAAGCATTTCTTCTACCGCCGTGTTTTCTTGATATTGCATTCCCCTTTCATCCAATTTCTTTTTCAATATCCCGCACTTGGGACATCCGGTTGAATAAAGTACAAGCATACGCATTACCCGCCTTTCTTTGCGATTTCTTCGACCACCTTGTAGATTTCATCCCAAGAGTGGACACGGACAATTCCCACGTCCTCATTATGGAAGTCAGCATTGTGAGGGGCGTCCATCAAGACACCGGTGTATTCACCGCCAAGCAGATTGTGAACGCCGTCATCTATCAGAATGTCGCCCTTAATCATTTGCTTACAGGAGGCGATGATGACATCGCCCCATGATAAGAATGAGAAATAACGGAACAACACATCTTCCATCTTTGTTCGAAGCGTTTCGTAGGCAGACGCTGTCACAACATAAATGCGATGTCCATCGCTAATGAGTTTCTGCACAACCTTTACTGCGCCATCCTTTGGCTGGACGGTCTTCCAAAAATCATCCAACAGAATCGGCTCATAGACTTGGGTCTTCGACAAGGACGGAAATGCCACAGAGATATCCCACTGCCTGATGTCCTCCTTATGTACATTGGTGCCATATTGGGTATTCAAATAGGAAACCCATGCACCAAGCAGGTCTTCCAGTGTGTCGTCCATATCAATCAGTATTGTAAGTTTTTTTTCATAACACCTCCGGTCTAATCCAGCAGGTCTGCCATCGCTGCGGTTTCACTCCGCTCTGTTTTGAGTAACTTGACAAAGCCAAAACGGGGATGCCCCTTGAGCTTGTCCACAGTGAGAATCAGGCCGCTGTTTTTCAGGAACACATCGCCATCCACTTGTTTGTAGTCGCCATTCATCCAAAGTGATGAACCTTCCCCGACACGACCAAGCAGAAGCTGAATGTGTTCTTTCGTCATATTCTCCGCTTCTGAGCACATGATGATAGAGTTTTTAATGTCTCTTCCGCGAATGAAACCCAGATGCACCAGTTCGACCTTGCCCTGTCCAAGCATATATTCAAGCCCTTCTACACCACCGAGATGGTCGGCCAAAGGCATCGCAAACGGGAGGAGCTTATCTTTGTAGTCGCCCGGAAGATGTCCAATCGGTTTCGAATTCTTTACCTCGATATTATTTCTTACCCAGACGATTTTGTCATACTTTCCTTTTTCAAGTTGGTCAACGGCCGCAGATGTCATCAGATAATCCTTGCCGGTTCCGAATTTGCCCACAAGAACTTTGACAGTAATGTCTTGGTCATACAGCATGTCCAGTGCTAACTGCTGTTGCAGGTTTCTTGGCTTTACTTTACCGATGAACCTCGTATTGATTTGCTTGAAAGGAACTTTTATGTAATGAGAACCATCCCATTTGAATTGGTCACAGACCTCCCCATCCATATTCTTCAGTACGAGGTATTCGTTTTGGAGACAGCCGTAGATATTTTCATCCCGCTCGCCACCATAGAACGCTGACATCTCATCATCGGACATAATGGCCTCACGGAATCCAAAATACTCTTGCATAGAAACACCTCACACAATTTCATCCAATCCGCAATCTACTCCGATAATGAAATCGACAAAGCCCTTTTCCTTTGCTTCATCGCTGAACATATACCATTCGATACGGTACTTGCTATCGTACTCTTCGGTGGTCAGCTTGCTTCTGGACAAGATGTAATCCTTAATACGAGACTCCATTTTCTTGTTGCACTCCATGCGGTCTTGCGCTTTCGCACCAGAGTCAAACACAAAATTGCTCCCATCATGCAACAGGAATTTTGCATTTGGCATTGCGTACCGCTTGTGTCCGGCAAGCCCAATCAGAAACCCCATCGAGTATTGATAACCGAGGTTGATGGTGTAGACAGGCGTTTTGCTATTCATAATTACATCAATCAACTCAAAGCCGGCATCTACATCTCCACCGTTAGAGGATACGTAGAGAATGATTGGTTTTCGCTCCTCCGCAGGAATGTCTGTGTCCTCTCTGTTGAACTGCATTATATGTCTCACAGCGTCTTCAACTGTCTCCTGACTGATGTTAGCTGCAATAAAGAGCTTGCGCTGTTTCAAGTCTTTTAGATAGAAGATATCTTCAACGAGCCCGTTTCTGAAAAGAACTTCTTCAACTTCAAACTCAATATCATAGTAGCTATTCGGATTCGTCTTTGACATGGCGGCCGCCTCCCTTAATTGATAATTTCTTCAAAGGTAATCTGGTGATGCCCGTTGTGTTCCGTTACCCACCGCACCACCTTTTCTCTCAGGTCTGACAGTGTTCCATCGTTGTGGAAGTATGTATCAGCCTGGACATTGTCCAGTGCCGTTTCAGACGGATGATTTTGCTGCTGCTCTGTCAGCGGGCTAATGAATCCATCACGGATAATGCGGATGTGGATTGTGTTGAACCCGACTTCCCTTAAATAATTGACTTCATTTGGGAACCGGCAATCGGGAATCAAAACGTAATCCCACTTATCTTTGAAGAACGTGAGCATGTCGCCCACGAATTGAACCCAGTAGTTCTCATTCTGTGCACGAACAACATCTGTCCCTGCATACTGCAGCAAAGACCTTCCGTATTCGTCCTTTTCCCCATTCCAACCCAAGTACATCTTGCAGACATACTTAACCAAGTCGCCGTAATGGGCAATAAGAACGGGATATCCATCGGCCTCCAGAGCATCTTTCAGGAATCCAGCCGTTGTGTCCTTCCCATGCTGCGCCTTTCCTGAAATCACAATCACTTGCACTCTACTAATCCCTCCTTCTCTGTCAGAAATGATTGAAAGTTATCAACGAATTCTCTGACCGTCATTTGTTTTTCGGTTTTCCTCCACCTGTGCTCACCACCATAATAGATTTCACGCACTTTACACGCCGCCGCAACGACATGTTTATCTGCGTCCTTCACGGTGTGTTCGCACACGATGGCAACCGCAGGCTTTCCTATCTTTGTGAAATCATCAACCATTCGCTCTATCGCTAACCTTTGCCCAAATGGGACTTTGGCCTTCCCGTATTTGACCTCAATCAATATGTATTCTTGGTCGTGGTATTCAATCAACCCATCTATATCGGTTGGATAGATACCACCTTCGAGCTCCAACCCAGTAAAATCGATGAGTTGTCTCATCCGATATGGGTTTCTAATTTTGCTGTCCATAGGCATCACACTGGCCAGCCACGGTCGTTATTTAGCAACAGAATCAAAATGAGGAAAGTCACCAGTGTAAGCAATATATAGATGTTCACATGGGCGCCTCCCTCCGTGGCATCAATCCACAAGTGTACTTCTCTTTACAGAAGCCCATATACTTACACTTGGGCATAAAGTAGTGGTCAACGATGTATTGCCATTCCTCCGAATAATCTCGGAGTGCATCGCATAAGTCATTGAACAGCTTACGGTATTCGTGGTACGCTCTGTTGCACATCCGCTGATGTGACATGTCCATTAAGTTCCGCGCATTGTGTTTACACACGATTCTTGTTGTCATCCCCAGTGGTAAGCCAAGCGCGGAGTCTTCACGAGGGATGCCCAGTTCGTCTAATTCCTTTAACCCGTCAGCGATATCTGCCATGATTCCAGTGTAGACATTGAGAGCCTGTGGGTTATTCTGAATTGTTGGAGGTACGACAAAGTCAAAACCATGCTCATAATCGATATACCGTGTGCTTGCCTGAAGCCTCGTTGGAGAGCCGCCAATATGTGTGTACCACTCACGGATAACTCTTGCGGAGTATCCATCCAAAATCATGTAGACATCTGGGTACTCTGTTGTTCTCCCGTGTTCATTGCTAAGGCACTCAAGGCCACGCTTATAGTTTTTACTGCTGTCACTTGTGTCAGCGCCCCAACAGGTTCCTGCCTCTTCACCAATCATGGTGATGGGGTACTTTGTCGTATATTGTTGAATGATTACTTTTCCCATTGTTAACCTCAACTTTCGTATAATTCTGGATAACTGCTATAGCAAAGGTATGTATATCCTAATTGCTGGTCATACAGTTTGAGGTACGTGCCACTGCCCTGCCGAAAGTTTGCCTGAAAAACAACTGAACCATCGTTGATGATACGCTCCCCATTGAGCAGCCGCAAAGCAGCTTCAACACAGTCTTCATACGGCAAGAGATTCGCAAAGTATTGGTTTCCTCTGCTGTAATACTGTCCGGTCTGATAGATACACTCTTCAATCGAGTCTGGGAATTCTGGGGATGCAACACGATTCAGAAGTACCTCTCCAACCATCATCTTCCACTCCATAGAGCCAGTTTGACCCGGCTTCTGATGTAATAATCTTGGACAGCAAATACAAATCGTTAAAGCTGACCTTTGTAACATCCAGATTGAGTGTGTCAATTTTCAGATTTCTTAACCGTTCTGCCTCCAAGCCGCCAGCCACATCTCCACTCAAGCAACATGACACCATTTGGCTCATGTAGTCGGTATCTAAGGAAAATCCGGTGTAGGATTCATAATTGTTTAAGAACTCGTCCACACTCAACTGTTCATATCCCAACTGTTGGTTCGCTATTTTTTCATTTCTCGCTGTAACAGCGGCGCCCAACGCATCCATATTGCCGGCAGCAGCATACTGAACCATCAGTGACATATAATCAGTGTTGTTATCATAGCTTACCGTGGCAATTTCTTCTTCATAATTTTCCTCGTTCGCATCTGCGGTGAAACATCCGCCTGTTAACAGGCATAACACGATGCACAACGGGAAGATAGTGAATAATTTCCGCATTGTTTTACCTCTCTGCTGTCTGCGAAAAGAGCTCGGAGTTTTTCACTCCGGGCTCCCTACGCAGTATGTTTGTCGGTCACGCTCCGTTTCTTGCAAATCCGGATAAAAACTCATCCAGAAGCCTCGTGTCTCCGGCGCTTAATTCTTCTTCCTTCTTCCTCGCCTTTCGTTTTGGAGGAGAGTATTCTACTGGGCGGGAGTAGTAATCGGGAATCGGATAGGTGTCTCTTAACCACCAATTCATACCGTCAGTGGCGGTAACGGTTTGAGTTCCTGTGTTCAGAACGCCATCCCATGTGATGTTTGAGACAGCACCTACGAAGTCATCAAGAGTAATGGTAGCGGTATTGGCAGTTGTTGTGATTGTATTTGCTAAATCTACTGCAACAGTAGCAGCGTTATCAGCAGTAGCTGCGGTGGCTGCATCTGCATATAGGCCGAAGTTCACTGTGAGACCCATATCGGCAAATTGCACTGGGTCTGTACTCTCCAGCCTGAACAACCGGTTCTCATCGTCTACAACGATGACATCATCAATCTGCATCCCAGGGTGATAAGCCATTCCAACCATTGCTGGAAGGATGAACTCTTCATCATCAATTTCATTGACGATTCCAACACGATAGCCACAATACTCCTCAACATAATCGCCATTTCGCATGGTGTAATTAGCGCCCTCTTGCACTAAGATTTCATTCCGCATGGTTCTGCTCATCACGACCACCACACTGTTCTGCCCATCTGAAACGGCGAGCAGCCGGTTTGCTTTCCCGACTGCATCCGCAACCAGTTCTGTATATCGTTCTCTATCCATTAGCCATCCATCTCCTCAATTGGTGAGACCTCGCATTCTTCTACGAGCTTATCAAAACAATCGGAGCAGAGGCGCATATGCACATCGTCTCCGTCATGGACACTTCCGTATCCAATTCTCTTATGTATAGAAAAGTCATTCTGCAGGTCAAAGAAGTCAAGCTCCTTGCCGCAGTGATTGCAAATCAGGTTTTGTATCAAACTATGCACGCTCCTTTTATTCATAAAACTTCCGTTTTATATAATGTAGTATGTCTGCGAAGCGCAGTTTCAAGAATCCCACATAGACACCACCCCCTTAAATTACCTTGCTGTAGGCGGTCAGCTTAAAATATTGACCGTCACGCTCATAACCTTTGCAGTAGATGATGTCCCCTGATTTGATTGGGTCTTTATCGTATACCCTGCAAAATACCGTAAAACGACTCTCCTTTCCGCTGCCAATGGATTTTGTAAAGATACTGTACCCAAACAATTTTCCATCAGCTTTTCTATGTAAAGGTCGTACATCGGTCACATACAGCTTACGCCTATCTTCGTCCTTGCCGGACACATACCCGATGTACCCTATCACATCGTAGAAATTTCGAACCTTGAGGATATCGCTCAAGTCTTCCATCCCTACACTCTTAATCACTTTTTCCGCTTCTTTCAAAATCGACATGACATCCAATAGCGTGTAGCTCTTTGCCACCCCGCCAGACTTTGTGACGCCAACCGCATATCGCTTTACAATATCCTCAAGCGGAGTTCCGTCCACTTCTGACTTTTTGATTTTCTTGGCGTCGCCCTTCTTGAATGTGTTGGAGAACAGGTCTACCATTCGAAGGAGTTCTCTCTGATTTCCAAAGTCTGAAAAGAAGTCCAGTTTAATTAGAATGTCAAGCTGTCTTGAGTTGATACTCGTCTTTTTGTCCAAGTCAGAAAGCAGTTCCATAAAGCTGGTATATTCTTTCTCTTTGGATAAGGCGTACAGCTCGTCCGCAAGTCCGGCGCTCATATATTTAATGGAGGTCAGCCCCTTGGCGATGATTCGCTTTTCTCTATCAAAGAAGTATTTCCCTCTTGACAATCCCCATTTTGGTAGTGTTACTTTAATGCCTACCCTTGTGGCGTAGTTCGTAATATCCGCAGTCTTGTCCATATTGTCCCCAAAGATATTGAGTGCTGCCGTCAAGAACTCAAGCGGATAGTAATAGCGTAAGTAGCCGCAGATATATCCAATGGATGAGTAGGCATCAGAATGGTTCCACGAGAACCCGTAGGCCGATGCATCCAGAATGATTTGCAGAAAAGGCTTGATAACCTCTTCACACCGCTCTCTCGTAATGTCATAGTGCTCAGATGAATAATCTATGAACCGTTTCTCGATTTCCGGTAGCAGTGTTTCTGTTCCCTTTTTTCTTCGCAATAGCACGGCGAACATTATCCGACTCTGCCGCAGAATACCCACAGAACTTGACCAGAAACTGCATGATGGTCTCCTGCATGGCGATTCGTCCCGCTTCCGGAGCAAGAAACTCATTGAGTGCGTCAAAACCATTATCGTAGAATTCGCCTCTGGCTACACTATCACGAAAGCTGGCACAGGCCGGCCTTAACAAACCGTTCCCAAACGACATCCACTTCAGCATGGAGAAGTTCGGAATCTTCGACCTTGCGATTTCCAACGTCTCGTCAGACATAAACTGTTTCAGGTAATGCTGGGCGCTGTCAGACTCCCATTGGAATATCAGGGTTGTGTTGTCACGGATACTTCGCCACACATTCATATCTTCCATATCCGTGTTGTCTGGTGTCAGCCGCTCAATTCCAAGTTTCTTACACGTGTCATTGATAACGCCGATGTTGTCCAAGCCAAGGATATCCAGCTTGACGTACATCAGGTCATCCAACTCTTTCATGTTAATCATGGACACCGGGTAATCTGATGTAGATACGCTGCAAAGACCAACCGTCTGTTCAATCGGTAAGTCGCTGATAAGGACACCGCTTGGGTGTGTACCGATGGAGACAATGGTGCCGTTTACGATGTCCACATATTTGAACACCTCTGGATATTCTTTGCGGACAGAATCTTCGTGAATCTCTGCCTCTTTGCAAATATAGTTGGCGATTTGCAGATAGTTCTTGTCCTGCCTGTCCTTATACAAAGCACGGCATACATCTCGAATTGCGCCCTTCAAAGCGATAGTGTTGAAGGTGATAATCTCAGCAGACCGGATATTCGGCAGGTTCATCTTGTCACGAAGGAGGAACTGCTTCACAGTTTCTCTGTCCTTGCCAGAATAGTCCGTATCAATATCGGCATTGGTGACACGAGAAGGATTCATGAAGCGGAAGAAGTTCAATCCAAAACGAATACTGTCCATCTGCGTAATGCCGAGCAGATATGCTATCATACTGCCAGACACAGAGCCTCTGCCGTATCCGCACTGGATGCCATTCTCTTTTTCCCATTCTCTGAGATAGGTCTGAAGAAGCATGAAGTCAATGGACTGAGTCGTTTTGTAGACATCGTACTCTTCATCCACAACCTTACGGAGTTCCGCTTCATCGTGATTTTTCAAGGCGTATGGATGATACTGAAGTGCGTCCTCAATCTTCGCCTTAAAGGTTTCTTCTGGATTTTCGTAGATGTGCGGATACTTTGTGCCACGGTCAAGCGTAAACTCTTCCACCATATCAGCCAGAACATTTGTGTTCTCAATGGCCTTTAAGAACACTTCCTCTGGGAGTGAGCGTTGTCGCCTATAAGCAGCGACGAGCTCATCGTAGGACTTGAATTTCAAATCCCACTTCTCTTCCCCATCAAACTGGATGTTCTTGGACGCCTGCAGGATGCTTCTCCCTTTCTCATGTTCCTCGTTAAGCACATGAGTATCCGTTCCGGCTATCAATGGGATACCAGTTTGCCCGCTAAGCCGATACAGTTTTTGGTTGTACTCGACCTGCCGCTCATCCATATGGTGTCCGACTTCAAAGAAACACCTATGCTTATTTCTCTGAAGAAACTCAAGGAACCTCGACTCAACATCTGCGTCTGCTTTTTCCAAATACACCGCCAATGCAGGCTGTGGTAATCAGGATGTTGTCAGATGTATCGAATAGTTCGTCAAAGGTGATACGTGGTACATAGTAGAAGTGGTTGTCTGTACGGTCAAAGCTCCTCGATACGAGTCGGTTTAGCTCTAAAAATCCATCATAGTTCTTTGCGAGCAGCACACAGTGGTAGTTATCCCTCACCTTTTCGTCCAAAGTCACAGTGAGATACGCTTCAATAGCATGGATATACTTCATGCCGGCTGCTTCGATGGCACTTTTCTTGTGCCACCATTCAAAGACAGAGCCATGTTCTGAAAAAGCCATCGCTTTCATTCCGAGTTCCTTGGCTTTTTCTATGTATTCTCCATATTTTGTGACCGAGTCGATGTTTGTAACACCGTTACTGAGGTCACTATGCAGATGGTAAACGGTATATTGCTTATCTATCGCCATGACAACCTCCCTTCGTAGAGTTTTTCCATGTCTCAAGCCCCTTATCGACAGGGGCATCTTTCGCATCCAGTAGATTGTCTCTGTCCCAGATGTACTCAACCTTTACGAACTGCTTTAACCGCTTGATATTATGGTCATCTCGAATACAAACCTCTTTATCCAGCGCAAAAACCACTCTGCATCCAAGTTGCGCAAGGATTTTCATCTGGTTTGGATTCAAGTGAGAGGTCAAAATTGCCCCTGTGTTATGGATTCCCCATGTATCAGCCAACATAACGGACTTGGCGCCTTCGAACAGGATGATTTCATGTCTGTTTTGGATTTCCTCCATGTTTTCATATAGGCCATAGAGTGTATTCAGCTCTCCCCAAGGCTTGAAGTAGGTGTACTTACGTAATCCTTTCTCTTTCCATGCTTCGTCAAGGGTTCTGCCGCCCACATTGATGATTTTTCCGTCTGGACTTCTGATTGGGTAGACGAGACGGTTGGAAAAACTGTCGTAATACACCTGAAACTTGTTCATAGAAGCCTCAGATATACCTTCTGCTTTCCAAACGGCAAGCTTTTTCCTGCCTTTTTTTTCGTACCGCTCCATATAATCATCCGGAAGCGCAGTCACTTTGCTGATTTTATTTGTCTTTTTGGGCTTAGCAAACCGCTTTGCGACCTCAGTTGCTGCAAGTTTCTTGTGTGGTAGGGGCTACATCGCCATCACAACCGACATACTCCTTCAAAATCTCGATTGCCTTTTGGTATCCACACTTGTTGTAGTATCGGATGAACGTCAGAACGTTCCCACCAACACCAGAAGAGAAGTCATAGAAATTATTTTCTTCTTTTCGGATGGAAAAGGACGGTGTCTTCTCTTCTTTGAGCGGAGAAAGCCCCCAATATTCTCCGTTTTTCTCTGTAAACTCTGTATATTGTGAGATATACTCCAGAATATCAACGGACTCAATCAGTTCTGAAAGCTCCACACCGTCCCCTCCCTTCGTAGATTATTTAATTGTGTTGATAGATTAAAACGGAGTCTGTGGGATATGCTGTTTGGCTTGCTGGTATAGGATGTGGTTCCCATCGAACAACAAGTCTATGTATTCACCCTGTGCCATTTGCATTCCATTCCGGTTTACCGTGACTCGAAGCTTTTTATTGCCGCACTCTGCACCATCTGCCTCGATTTCTTCCGGAGTTTTGTCTGAAATCATGGCTATTGTGGAGGCGTTGCGTGCAATCTTGGCGCTGTCGGCCAGCTTTCCTGTTACAGTGGCCTGTGCCGCTCCGATTCCCGCAATATTCATCTCGCCACAAATCTGATTCTTCACCATATCCACAAATCTTCCGAGCTCTTGATAACTATCGAAAGCATCTCCCTCACCTTTCCCCTTAAAGTAATCCACAATCAGAACGTCAAGCCCCTGTGTGTGGTTTACTTTTTTGACCGCAGTATAAATGCTATGCTGGTCAAATGTTGGGATATAAAGATGGGTAAACTTTCTTGTCTTTAGCCACTCTTTGGCTTCTATGATTCGTCGTTCTTCTTCCTCACTGTAGTTTCCCGATGTCAGACGCTTATACTCAATCCCTGTCAGGTGCGCGAGAATTCTGGCGGTAAACAATCGGGTATTTAACTCACTGTCCAAGTACAGGACTGCGTAATCGTGCTGGAGTAAATCAACTGCGCAATTAAGAAGCATCATGGACTTACCCTGTTTCTGCTCTGCGCCAAAGATAAAGAGCTCTCCACGTTCTATCGTTGCGTAATCGTTCAAAGCTGGGAACTTAAATGGGATACCTGCATATCCGCTCCCTTGACGTCCTTCAATTTCTGCCCAACACTCATCAATCACATCTTTATAAGCTGGGACTTCTGTTGTTGCAGAGAACTCCATCATCACATCGTCCAGGGAACGATAGATTTGTTGCTCGATATCTTTGATAGACTCGTTGAAACACATAGCCTCACACTTTTTAGGCTCTGTAGTGCATCCCGTCTAAAAGCCGCATCTATAACATTGTCTACACACAGCTTATAATCTTCTACGGTATGTCTTGCAAGACTATCGCTGGTATCAAAGAAGTCGTTAAGCTGAGCGACTGTAATTTCATCTGCGTATTTTGCAGTTGCCTCCTGTGATTGCAAAGACTGCAGGATGCTATATGGGTCAATGTGCTGTACGCCGCGTTGCGCCAGATTACAGATAGCAGCATAGATATAACGATTTTCTTTGTTGAAAAAGTGATTAGGCAATAGATTTTCGGAATAAAACGAAAACTCCGGGTGATATACAAGAGAGGCAATCACACCAGCTTCGCTGTCGATGCGTGTAATGTCTTCTGCTCTTATAGCGCATCACCTCTTCTTTTGCGCGAGCCTGTAATAATCACAGAAATCCCGCATCTCACATAGATATGTACACTTAAAATACTCTACGCTTGGCAGAAAATCTGTTTCCCTTGTAATCTCTTCCACTTTGTTGAAAAGCCATTGTTTGGATTCAGCATATGCTTGCTCCTTGAATGGCTCTTCAATAAAAACTGGGGTTCGGAAACAATTAAAGCAAAGTGATTTAGGGAGTTTCCCATACTCTTGCTCTACTGCTGCAGAGTACAGGTAGAGTTGTTTCAGATAATCGTCCAATTCCAAATCTGATTTCGTCGGATTACTGCGTGTGCTTCTCGGTTTCAAGTTTCTGGATTTGTTGTCTACGACATACAAGTCTCCATCTTTTTCACCAAGAAAATCGATGTATCCGATAAATGGAATACCAGACAGATTAAAGTCAACCCGTTTTTCAATTGCCACCATATTATATGGGAACGGTTGAATCCCTTTGAGATATTGCAGGCCGCTTTTGAAATAGTTGCCAAACACCGTTTTGCTTGGCGCCCATCCCACTACCTGACTTCTGAAATCTCGCAGGTACATTTCGCATAGCTGCTTGGCGCTTTTATCTTCTTTGTAGTACAGCTCTATCAGCTTATGCATAAAGCTGCCATAGCTGGCAAAGAACATGTCCTTTCCGTGCAGCCTGCGGATATACTGCAGGTACCACCGATAATGGCAGTCATCAAAAGCCTTAATGCGGGAGTAGCTCCAAGTCATCTCTTGGATTATCGGTGCATAATTGACTTCTCCCATAGGCAGACCGCCTTAAAACGGGAGCCGGTTATCATCAAGTTCACCGTCGCCAACCTCTGGCTGCGGGTCGGTAACGTCTGTCGATGTATCTCCACCGTCTGCATCTTCAAAGGAGAACATCTTAAAGTTTGTATATGTAATCTTCTTCTGCGAATCGTATTTTGTCGTCACATCGCAATCGCCAATCTTAATTCGGGAGCCCTCATGTAATTGCATAGCTTTCCGGGCTGCGGCGGTACCGATGCAAAGTACAAACCCGGAAAAATCCTGCTCATATTCACCGGTCTGCTTATTTTTACGGCTGACAGACATCCGTACTTTCGTGCTGGTATCGCTCATAGGGGTCACTTCCCATACCTTAGCGTAAGCACCTGTGCGAAATCCCATTATTCATCACTCCTTAATCTTAAAAGTTTCTTTGAAGTCAGCAAGAAGTTTCGAGGCAAGCACTGACTCTGTGATTGCGAAATAGTTTCCGCCCTTTACATACTTGGCAACAAACTTTTTGACCTCTTCAGTCTTATCCTGGTTACTTGCTAAGAACTCCTTAACCATTGTGTCGAAGCTGGCGATGATTTCTTTTGCAATCATCTTATCTTCTGCTGCCCCTGCAGCCTTCTGCTTGCTCCTCCATTTGTCCGGGTCGTCATCCGGTGTTGCAATGTTGAAAAACTTAAGCAAAAAATACCGCATTGCATAGCTTAATCCAGACCCAAAGCTCTGTGAACCGTCACTTTGATGCCCCACCAAAATCCACGGAACATCGACCCTCTCGTTTGGGTTCTCATTATTTACCCATGTAAAGACCATGTCTGCACTTACGAGAACCTCGTTGACATTCTCCTCATAGATTTCGCCTTTGTTAGTTGACTTGGTCTTCTTTGTATGGTATGGAGTGACAACTGCGCTACTATGTATGACGCTGGGAATCAGAGATAAACTGTATTTATCCATGAACCCTGAAATCTTTGCAAGGATTTCATCCTCACTAACGTAGGTGTATCCATAACCTTTTTTATTGCGCTGGATAACCTCCACCTGCTTACGAATCTTAGCAAGCTTCTGATAGATATTCAGATTCTGTTCTGCCATATCAACCCTCCAATAAATAAGTTGCTTTCATATCTGCTACATGGAGCAGGAGCGCAAGCTTACTCTTCTCAAAAATCTTACCGATGAAGTAGTCGCCACCTTTCACAGAGGTATCAAACCCACCCATATGCGCTCTGATTGCAAAGATTTCTTCCGCTGATAAATGGATGAAGTTCTGAAGAATAATAACTGATTTTTCACCATGCCCACACGGGAACTTCTCGTCAATCTCAAAACCTTCTTTTGTTACCCACTGACCATTCTCCTTGACATTTCTGGTCCCCTTCTTGTAGAAGTTAGCCTTACACACATCGTGAAGTAACGAAACAAGTGCTACTGTCTCCTCTGTGTAGGCGTCAGACAAGCCCGAAAGCTCCAGTTCTTCTGCCAAACAGCGGTATACGTTCACAGAATGTGTGACTAATCCGCCTTCAAATGAGCCGTGGTACCTTGTTGATGCAGGCGCAGTGAAAAAATCCGAAGAGGTCAACCACTCCAGAAGTTCCTCAGAACCTGCACGCTTGATTTTGCTCTGGTAGATTTCGAGAAACGCATCTCTTGGGTCGTTCACAAAATCCTCATTGCACAATGCACATCACCTTTCTTCCCGGAACGAAAATACCGCCCCATAAATTTATACAAAGCCTTGCGGCATTGTAGTTTATTTTATTATGTTGATATGGTAATAAAAAAAGAACCCGATTCCGAGTTCCTTTTATTGCAATACCAACTCTCATCATTCTTGGATTGCCGTTACAACACCGTTATCAAAATAAATGTATTTAGTTTCTGAACCTGACCTATAAACCCACTGTTCTGATACGCCATATCGCGTGGTTGTACGGTTAATGTCTGATGGCTCTCCCCATGTGGATGCTCTGACTTGAGCGGCGGTCATACCAATAGCAGGAGGGACTTGCGTATTTTGAATTTTATTGAATTGGATTCCCCTGCGTTCGGATTTTTGTCTTCATATACTTCTCTGTTTTCGTCATTCCAATCAATAGATGCGATTCCTTTTCTCCATAGAGAAAAATCATATTCTGTTAATCCGAAAAAACTCTTATACCGCCATAATCAAGCGAAACATCTCCGAACAAATCAACCAATTTATCGCTGACCTCATCATATTCTTCGCCTTTGAAGTTTTCTTCATAATTCAAAGTTAGAACGACACGGGTTATCGTGGTGCCATCCCATCCAACACATACTGTTACTGTTCCTTCATGCCCGTACAGAGAACTTGTGCCGCCATCGTACTCTTCAAGCCCTTCCTCCATGCCGAACAGAGAAATATCCTCCCCAATATAATTTTGGAAGTCTAAAAAGTCTTCCGGAATATCCAAAACGACCTCGATTTGGGGAGATGTGGAAGAAGTGTTGGATGGAGTTTCTCCTACAGTTTCTTGTGGAGAGCTATTACATGCAGTTAGGAAACAGACTATGAAAACCACGCATATCAAAAAGATGAGGGACTTCTTCCTTTTGTAGATACCAAACACCATATTCACCTCTCAGATAGAAAACGCAAGTTTCCATCGCTGATAATCTTCCATGTAATCCCGCTCAATCCTGTTTTGCTTATGCTCGATTTTTTCTCTCCCCTTCAAGGAATATGTCTTCCCATCCATAACCCGCAGCGCAGCGTCAGAAAAATTCGGAGCAATGCCGGCTCGTTCCATCTCGTATATACGATAGAAAAGTCCTGACATCCTGACTCGGTAAAAGCTGAGCTGCATGTCGGTCTTCCCTTCCTCAACTGCTTTGATATTCCGCTTGGACAGTGTAGCACGCATTGTGAAGGTCTTTGTTACGGCTTTGATACCACGCATAATCGTATCGCCTGGGACTCTATCACGGCGAATAGTCTTGGAATAGTTGGGATGTTTATAGACAAAACTTGTCAAATTGACAGCATTTCGAAAAGCCGGGAGTGCTTCACGATAAATTGGAACGCTTATTGTTTTATATCGAATAATCATCTCCGAAAAATCCACATCTTCATTCCGTATAAGAATCGTATCATCCTCATCTATGCCGCCATATGCCATCCAAAAATAGCAGCGATAGATATTGTCTATTGTTTCATCGCTCTCCGAATCAAAAATCGAATCCATAAAACGCTGAAGATGTAGGGGGCTGGACACCATCTGATGGCGAACTTTATCCAGCCCAACTGCTTCGATATGGAGCATTCCGTCACAAGCGCCGGGAACTTTCATGGCGATGCACCACTTGACGTACTCCTTGAGAATCGTGAGCGTCATCCACTTGCTTCTGGAACGCAGTCCAACAATCTCATCAATAACCGGCTGAAGTTCCTCTGTGCTTCTGGTACATAAATCCGCATTCCACTCTGTCTCATACTTCTCAACTGCATTGAATACGGTGGCAGCTACGTTGGCGGTATTCAAACTGCCCGTATAGTCACGGACAAACCGCTTTTTCAAATCCTCGTTATACATCGCAAACCTCCTACAGATATGTAGCGTTACGCTGATGTAACGGCATTTAACTCAACAGCCTTCGTCCATGCCGTGACCAGAAACCACATCCAGATAGGAAATGGCACCGGATGCAAGAAGGTTTGCCTCCGCAACCTTACGCATGCAGGTATCTGACAGCTTGCCAAGATACTTTCCTACGTTGTCCTTGGACATACGCTGCGGATTCTCGCATAGTACCATACTATCTTTTTTGAGGCCAGCATCGGATGCTTTGACAAATACATGTGTGGGCTGCGACGTTTTCTTTATCGAGCTGGTGAGAGGAAGGGCAATAACATTGGGGCTGTGCGAGTTACCAACATTATTCTGGAATACGAGACCAGGACGCCATCCGACCTGCTCACTGCCGCTGCCGCTGAACTTCATTAGGTATACTTCGCCGATTTGTGGGGTTTTCCCGTTTCTTTGATAACTCACCGCTATAACTCCTTCGATACAATTATGTTGATACCTGGAGTATAGCATGATTCGCTTCCCGTGTCAACTCAATTAAATGAACAACACGCGAAAAATTTTCAGGCTACAACGAGTTTATATGTAATATCATGCTCTGCAGTATTAAAGTCCCCACAAAAAATCGTGATGACGGTGCCGAGTATTGACGCATCGGTATCTACTTCGATAGATTTTACTCGGTCAAAAGACAGAGTATTTCCAGAAGACTTCAGGCAAATCAGGTTTGGGTTTTCGCAAATCAACATAATTGAGAAGGCCATGTCTAACTTACATGGGTCAGACGTCCTGTACCAAGCCTGATTCTCCGTCTTAAAATAAATGCAGTGAGGTTTGTGTTCCTCACAGTATCTCTTCAACTCTCTCACTGATAACTTCTTTTTCATCCTGCAGCAAAAACCTCCATTGATTTACGACGAGCTCGGTGGTATACTACAGGCAGGAGTACAGTGAGTGGTGTCACTGTAGTCCTCACCTGTAGAAACAGGTGCAATTGTGCGCCGTGTCCTTTTGTATTCATGCACGACGCACACCGTCCGGGCAGTCCGTCTTTATGGCGGGCTGCCTTTCTTTTGTGTTGACAAAAACAGATGGTTGTGTTATCCTACGTTTACAAACAGTTGTTGTGCTGATAATGCTATCACAAACAACCGCCGGTGTCAACAGCAATCATCGAACATTTTTTGGAGGGTCATCTCGTGGACTTTGCACATAGATTAAAACATTTCCGTGAAAAAAGAATATGACACAGCAGCAGCTCGCTTCTTCTATCGGAGTAACAACCGTATGTATTGGAAATTGGGAGCGTGGAACCAGAAAGCCAACGATGGATATGCTGATTGCGTTAAGTACATCCCTGAATATATCCATAGACAGTCTTGTCGGGGCTGTTACTACCAATGTAAGCCAACCCGTTCTTTCTAACAGCGAAATGACGCTGTTAAACAACTATAACTCTCTTGATAAGTACGGCAAAATAGCGGTAGATACAATTTGTAGAGTAGAAAAAACAGCGTATAGAAGCAGAAAGGAAGTCTTCTTCCAATGTTGTTGAGTTTCCTACACCAAGCGAACGGTTTATTCCGCATTATACTTCTCCGTCCGCCGCCGGATTCAATGTTCCGCTTGATGGCGCTGATTTTGAAATGATGCTCGTGAATAATTCTGTTCCAGACGAAGCCGATTATGCCGTTGATATTCAGGGTGATAGCATGTATCCGTATATCAATGATGGCGATATGGTCTATGTAAAAAAGACGCCGAACTCCAGATAGGAGATGTCGGCATCTTCTGCGTTGACGGAGCCATGTATTGTAAGCAATACTACGTTGACGACAACGACAATCTTATACTGGTCTCTGCAAACCCGAAACGTCGGAACTTCAATGTTTTCGTTGCGGCAGACAGCGGCAGTTCTGTGAGAGCGTGTGGTAAAGTCTTGCTTGGAAAACGTATTGAACTCCCCGACTATCTCTTTGACGAATAATCGCTATGATAAACGGGGCGCTTTACTGCGCCCCGTTTTCATGTTGGTGGTTGGTAATCGTCCAATCTGGTTTTGATTTCACCTTTTCTGGAATACTGACGTTCATACGGAGAACCTTTCCATGCATACCCAAACGGTATCTCTGCTCCTGTTTTCATTACAACAAGCTCTACCATTTTACCTTGCTTTTGCAAAGCCCTTTGGAGCCATACCATAAACCCATATTGTTCAAGTTCATCATCTAAATCTCGAACGTATCCTTTGCCATTTCCTTTCACATCGCTTCGGTACCCAATCCAGTAACCAAGCTCTGCTCCTCTGCTGCTAACCTTTCCACGATTCGCAAGCAAAATATCCAGCTTATCTTGAACGGAAAGATGTTGATGCCCTCGCTTTTGATAACGCATTTCTGACAATGCTTCAGCTATCTCTTGATTGACTTGTTCCCGATGCTCCGGATTCTCAACAAAAGCTAAAACCTGATTTTCAAACTGACGATTCGTATACTCATCACGGAAATCCTGTCTTAGATTCCACTCCTTGTCTGTCTCCTTTTTATTCTCGGCTTTTCTTGCACTGTCGTCTTTCTTAATAAAGAACAAAAACCAAACCAAGAATTACAGCAATCAAAAGCGGCAAAGCTTAACACCCCCTTACTTTATAGCGATGGATATACATTCTTTTGCTTCATCAATTTTTTCCAGCGCATCATTCAAACTATCCACGGCATCTTCCATACGCTCAAATCTTTCTGTGCTCTGCAGGTTCTCTGGAAAGTTATCCAAGCAATCCTGCTCTTTGTCGCATACTGCATCGATAATAGATGCTGCATTTGTCATCATTGTCAATGCGTTCCGAAGCTGTCCTCTTCGCTTTTCATTCATTCGACCTCTCCCACATTTTGTCCAGATTCAAAGATATGCACACATTCCCGTCCTTTGATTTTGAAAAGGAGAAGGAATCAAACATCTGAATCACTCGAAAGAATACATGCTCTCTGCCGTGCTGCAAAACCATTTCCTCCCAAATGCTTTCTATGGCAACCCTCTTATACGGTACATCGTATACGCTGACATCCAAGCAAAGGCATTCAATCTCTTCAAATAACTCATCAACTCCACGGCAAATGTCCGGGAGTTTCTCATACAGTTCTTTGTTCAAAGTATAACGACCACCATATTGTTCAGTGGCCTCGCTTACAACATCTTCGACGGCACCAAAGCACCCCGTATACTCCATGCCACACCTCCTTTAGTCAATGGATTTCGTTAAACCGTGGAACGTGAATGTAAGCCGTACCCGGTTTTTTGCCAGAGGATATACTTCCGTATTACTGGCGAACTCGGCAATACGTGCAAACCATTCTGGCTGGTAAAACTCAATAGATTTGCCCTCTACCGATACGCTCCCCATTGTCTTAAACGGTTCATGTAATTTGTAGGAAACAACGGCGTCGCTCCCACGTGTCAGATATTTCAAAACAGAATAAGCGAACTGAATTTGCTTAGATTTTTGGATATCAAGCACAGTGGTATTCCATTCTTCGTCTTCGAGCTCTTGGCTAATCGCTTCAATGAAATCATCCATGCTCTGCTCAAGGTCTTCATCGGTCAAAAACGTTTTGTCAAATCCGTATTCCACCAAACCACTCCTTTTGAAGAAATTCTATCATAAATCACCCACCATAACAAGGTTCTCACGGCGCCAAATTGCAGGTTACTTCAATCTCACCCACAGAATGGTCTCCAAGAATACGTATCAGTGAATTCGAAATCATGGAGACATCAATTTTGCCGCTAAACCTCAGCGAAAAACTGCACATTGACATCGGTTCCTCGTCGCATGTCTCTTCGTTTTCCGCGCTAACTTCATTCTCAGAAGCATCTCCAGAAAGGAAAAGCTCCCATGCACGTCTATCCTCCGCGTTCATGGAGTGACCAACCGGGAACGAAACCGCTAACCCCTGAGTAGCAATATGACGTCGCACCGTAATTGGTGTGATATGAAACATCTCCGCAAGACTGCTGGCATTGATATGATATTTTTCCATAAGGTTCTTTAGATACTCTTCTTGTGTTTGCTTTGACAACTCTTTGAATGATGCCCATGATACCGGGCTATCCATCTTGATTGTCACAATCTTTCCGCACCTTTCTATCCATTGTTTTTTGTCATATGGTCGGTAGACATAGGACACTTCTTGCTCTTGCTTCCACGTTTACGGTACTTTGCCTGCTGAGCAAGGCGTTTTTTCTGCAGGCAGTCAAATTCAAAATCATTCATGGTGTCACCACCAGTCTTTTATTGACTTCAAACCTTTCTTCAAGTTCCACAGGGGACCTCGCTCTCCCAAGTTTCTTAAAACCCCCGTCAACCAACTCGTATAAATAGTAGTAATCTCTGGACTCTTTGCTCGTCAGAATAAGAATCAGTTCGTGGTTAGTGTTATAGTACCCAACCCATACCCGCTCGCCTTTTGGATATATCAATTCTCTCTTACCGCTCATAAATTCATGTGTATGTATGAGGTCACTGCTCAATCTGGACAAACTTCTGTGTCCAAATGTCTTTCAGACGAAATGTAGGGAGGGTTCTCGTGCCTCGGTTGAGTTCTCTTTTGCCTCTTCCGTATATTCGAAACTAAAAACTCCCCTTATTGAAGTGGGTACACGCTCCATCCATCGGTTATCGGAACGATGCCCTATCTTTCCGCATACAACGCAATAGTCTCCAAACATTTCCTTTTCTTTTTGGAATTACTCCGTGTGCACTGTCAAACTGGATACCTTCATACTCAAAGATACATGGTTGAAAATCATGCTTGTGCTTAGCCTTGGCAGGCGCACGTCGTTTTGATTTTTTCTTATAGGGCATAGTCTCGTCTAAATAATCCACTTCACACCTCCACGACTGGTATTTGTGGGGAATATTCTTTGAACAACTCTTTCTCTTTGGCAAGACGCGCAGCAACAGCGTCTTCTTTTAACTCGAACCTGCCAAGAAATACACGCTTTCGGTTATAGGAAATATTGGCCACCCACTTGCGACGCTGCTTATCGTAATACACGCCGGCAACGCCGGATTTGTTGGATGAATATATTCCACGGTTCCTATCGTTCTCAGCGTATTTACAGCATCGCAAATTTTGCTTTCGGTTGTCTGCTCGATTGCGATTGATATGGTCAACAAATTGCTTTGGCTTCGCGTGCATTACAATTCTGTGAAATCTGGTGAACCTTCTTCGGCCATTGTAATAATAGCAGTTGACAAGATATCCGTCCTTATCCCGATACCAATCTCTATTTTCAATCAGCGGAAGGTCTTCCACATCAAAAAGGAACTCAGAGGTGCCAAGGCGTAATACCCCATAAGTTCCCATCAGTTTAATGTTCTTTTTCAATCTCTTTATACCGAAAAGAAGTAAATCGTCGTGCCAAGAACGCTGTCATAATATGACGTATACACCGGGCCAAGTGCCATCCCAGACTGCCCAATCACATAAGATGGTAGAGTTGACCCATGTTCCAGAACATATTTGCAATTGGTTACCACCTTACTTGTTGGAGTGTTATAGATACTTCCGTTGTTAACACATCCATATTGACCAGACTGGAAAATGACATCCCGAATGGTATTGGGATATCTGGAGTCGTTCACTCGGTTGACAACTACGCTTGCCACGGCCTGTTGAACCCAATCAGGGAACCAGTTACACCCAGCCTCTGCATACACAACTCTGGAAAGCCAGTATAAATCTTCATCTGAATAGGTAGGATGGGTATCATGCTCTTCACTGCCGCTGCTGCTCTGTGTTTCCTTGTCAGACTCCATAGCGTTCAAAATTTCGTCTGCATTATCAAACCTGCTGAAGTAGTCCGTTTCTTGATATTGAGATAAACCCATATCACGAATCTTCAGATTTCTTTGATGTTCATATATGTAACCAACTTCAATCGCATATGGACTACCATCTTTTAGACATTCGTAAATCTGCGCCGTATAATCTACGTTAGCATCATATCCAGTGACCGAAACATAAGTGGACGTACCTTCCATAGCCGCCGCTGCCATAGGTGCATTAACCATAAGCAGGGCGGCTGTACTCATACATAGCAATCGTTTCAACATCGAACCACCCTTTCAAAATAATAAAGTAATCCGGTTGCCCTCCGCATCGGCAGTATATTGAGTGTAGCCGATGTGCATTAGGTGTTTGTTCCGAAGGCCGGCAAGACTCGCGAGCATTGCTTGCAATGCGATGCGAGTCAAAAATCTCCCACCCGCGAAGCGGGTTGCCGGACTCGGAACAATAGAACCGAACTCTCACTTTTGCCTTTGGCGAAAAGCTGCTGGACTTAATTATATGTAAACAGCAAATCTTCAGGGCAACCGGTATGGGATACCGCTGAATTAAGCCTCAACGGTTCAGAAGGCTGTGAGTTAAAATATCAATCGTACCTTATTGCCTTCGGTGTATTTGTTCCAGTATGTTAGCACGGCCTCGTAGTACGCATATTCGTCTCTGAAGTCGTCGTCCTTATCGAACTCTTCCAAAACCTCATATACTTCTCTGACAAGGTCGTCCAACGGAGTGTTTGCAAGATACTCTTCCGGCGCCGCATCTTCTGCCTCCTGGCCACCAAAGTAAAAAAACCAGCTATCCCCTATGCTGCACACCGTTCCACTACCCATATTGGGGTCAACTATAAACGTAATCAGGTGTTCTCGAATACCAGACCGAACCATATCCTCTGTTATCATACCAACACGCCTTTCCCGTCCAAGTATTTTTTAACCTCTTCCATTTGCGCTTCGATTGTGTTTTCAATGTCGCCAGAAATAACCATGTTAAGAATAAATTGCAGTGTATCTCCAACTATCTTCCCTTCTGGAACTCCGAATGACATGATATCTTTCCCATTGATAGCAAGGTCTTTAATGGAGAAACATTGTTCCTGCTTTATTGCTTCTTCCATAATAGCCTTGATGTCGTTGCACCGCTTGATGCGAGACTCCTGCGTCCCTTCTGCATGGGCATATATATCTGCCAGCCTAACATCAATTAACTGAGAAAGTCTGTGTTCACCGATTTTGTTGAGCCATCTCTTCACTGTTTTAGTCGTTGGCTCTATAAGAGAATCGTGATATAAGACGAGGTCTAAAACCTCGCCTTTTGTTTTGTTGTCAAAACGAAGTCGATTTAACACTTCCTCTGAAATGTCTTTGCTTGGCACAGCGTGGCCATGAAAGTGTCCACCCTTTTCGTCCTCTGTGTAACAATACGGCTTCCCGATATCATGTAATAGCAGCGCTACCTTTACTGAGATATCAGTACCGGTATAATTTGCTACAGCGTGGGCTATATGCTCGTAAACATCATACTGATGGTATGGATTGTTTTGCTGGAATCCGATACACGGTTTGAGCTCCGGTATGACAGTAGTGATTACATCGCTAAACTCCAGAAGAACTTCGAGTATCCCTTTCCCGAAAAGCATTTTGCAGAGTTCAGATTGGATTCTCTCCGCTGAGATATTGTTCAGGTTATTTTTATTTCTATGGATTGATTCTTTTGTTTTGTCCTCTATCTGAAATCCATATGTAGACGCAAATCGTAAAGCACGCAAAATACGGAGCGCATCCTCGTTGAATCTGTCATCCGGATTTCCTACGCATCGAATGACTTTGTTTTCCAAATCTACTCTCCCGTGCTATGGGTCTATCAGACCGGCCTGATTGAACGCCATTGCATTGATTGTAAAATCCCTCCGCGCCAAATCAAGGTATATGCTCTCCGTGAAATCCACACTATCTGGATGCCGCCCATCTGAGTAGTGGTTGTCGATGCGGAATGTCGTGACTTCAAATTTCCCGCTCCGCTCCATGTCTACTGTAATGGTTCCATGTTTTAGACCGGTGTCTATGGTTCTTACGCTGCAACGGGAAAAGTATTCTTTTATTTCTTCTGGAGTAGCAGATGTACAGATATCCCAATCCTTTGGTTCCAGACCGAGCAGGCTGTCTCTTACACACCCTCCTACTACGTAGGCGTCATAGTTTGCATATCGAAGTCCTTGTACAATAGTTCTTGCGCCCAGTGGCATTGCGATTTTATTCATCGATTGCCCTCCTGTTTACGCTCATTACAAACTCCTCTACCTTTTTCATATTAGGATTGCTTGGAAGAGACGTGTTCTCTTTCGCATATGCAAGTCGTTTCTCAAGGTCGTTTACCATTTCAAAAAACTCAGGCAAATACATACCATCTTCCTTTTGGTATTCACCCGCTCGGATGCTCATCAAAAGGTCATGGTCTTCTTCCCGATAGGTTATAATGTCTTCCTTTTCGAGAATATCAAGACACATCAGGTACAATCGTATGAGATGCATTGCGTGTTTGTTCAGATGATTATCATCTTTCTTATGATTGCGATGGTTGAGCTTTTCATAAGTCCCGATAATGTTTGTTAGGTCATTCATAACGCTATTGAACTCACGAACAGGATACTTATCTATATGGATATCGGCAAAGATTTCTTTGTCAAGGTCATCTCTCTCACTGTCTGCGGTGTAAAGAACCATGCTGCCATTCTTAAACGAAGTATATCTTCCTTCGAAAGACTTGACTGCACTTTGCATGGATTTAAGGATATGCTCTTCCTTGTGCCCCTGAGATAATTTATCTCTTGCTATGGCATTCTCCAATCTGCGGAGCTGCTGATTCGCATAGCCGCCGAAGGAATGAACTGCTCGTCTTGACAGAAACATTTTTCTGTTATCGACCATCTCTCTCCCAATATCCGTGATTAAAAAGTAATGCTCAGGCTTACACCCAAGCATTTCAATCGTATTTGGGTTGCAGCTTAGCAATAAGCTGATCAGCTTATTAAAGCTGTAAACTGTTGTGTCTGTTTCTGTGTTGACTACTTGCTCAAAGTTTGTTAACCCAAGAAGGTCAGACCGGCTGTTCAACGCGCAGCCACGAACATCAACATCTGATGTCTCGACATTGGTGCCATATGAATAGCTGCCGCCCAAAGTCAAGAAAATTATGCGGCCATTCAAGTGGATATTCTCGCGCAGAAAATTGTATTTGTCGCCAGCAATCATCTCTCTAATCTGGTCGGTTGTCATTTCGGTTCACCACCTATCTAACATTTTCTAAAATCTGGCCAGATTTTGAAATCTTCTTTTCTTACAAGACCATTGACACTACGCATTCTTCGCCCATCTTACCGTCTTTGCTATGGCGAGCGTGATACCTAAGTTCCTGTATTAGTTCGTTAACGGGTTTGCCCATATAAGTCACATCCAAAATTCATAATCGAACAGTTTTGCTGAAGTAACATGTATTTTCTATAACAGTCACTGCATAGATTCGCAAGAATCTTGTTCCCGAGTCCGCCGCGAATCTCTCCAGTTGATAGTTGTTTGGATAAATCCCTTCCACAAAAGCAACATCTCACATTATTCCACCTTGCTTTCTGTCATTCCACCAAGCGCAGTATCGAGAAACTTCTTGAATCCCCATGCCGTATTTTTTGGTGCAAATAGTCGGCGAGTTCATAATCAGCCAGGTTTTCTACCGCTTCTGCAACATCGTCTCCATAATCCTTAATCCAATCTTCGATATCATATATATCTACACCGTAACAACGTTTTAGGATGGGAGTAAAATCGTACTTGTCTAACGTTTCTGCTGCCTTTTTTGAATCTTCATCGTAATCAAACATTATATCACCAACTTATTTTATTCTTCGAGACAGAACCCCTTATGGCAATATCCTGTTGTATCGGATAAGTAATCTGAAATTTCGTCTTCGTCCGTCATCAAATCAGGAATTTCAATTTCTTTTGGTAGCAGTTCTAAATCTTCTTCGTAATCCACATCCCATATAATGCCGACCGCTTTCACACTACACCTCCGACAAAACTAATCTTTTATGCACAGCAAAACACTACTATTAGAAGCATTGTTACTCCAATACCACAACATATAGGCGGTATCCAGTCGCTCCAATGTCGCATCATACACACCTCATCAAATTAACCTTTCTTGCAAGAGACATAACGCTCGTTCGTTTCCACTTTTTCATTCCATGTTTTTGTGCAGTAGAGCAGCAACTCACCTTTGTCGTACCTCACTTGGTCAATTAGCCATGTTGCCCATCTCCCTATGTAACGGTCTCCCGGACTGGGTTTGTGGTTTCGCGGAACATGAAAATATCCAGATGTTGCCCAGTGATATTGTTTCTGGGGCAGCTCTCTTTCATAGATTTTCATGGACTCATCTCCGTGTGGCTAATGTAGTCATCTTACCCTCGCACCGCAGTAATAACAAAAATGTATCTCTTCTACCGGGATATAATCTGCCCTATCATCTGTCGGAAATAGCGTTCCACATGTTGGGCACGCATCGTTTGGAGTGTGTTCAGGCGCATTTACCTCACCTTCTCCATTGCAAACATCACACTTTTTAATTCCACGGATACCGGGGCCGATGCCGACAAAACCTGTACCATTGCACACTTTACATTTCATATGCCATTCTCCGTTCTACTTCTCGGTCGTTCTCTGGGTCATCATAATACTTATACATCAACTTCATTGGATAACGTGAGTCCTTTGCAGCATCCCAAAGCAAATACTCAACCCACGCTGGTTCTCCATCGCTTTCCAGATTCCATGAGAACGGTTCGGTCATATCTGAATACGGCTCAGGGTTGTCCAGCACCAATGTCCTGCGTCTATCACTCAGTTTCACAAGAATATCTGTAACATATACTCGTTTCGCAAGCCTGTTCAACCATTTGTTGAGCTCTCGCTTTGTTTCATCAAACTCTCCATCTCTTAGATTTGCCTCAAGAACCAGTGTGTAACAGCTCTGTGTTTCCAGCCACCCGTTGTTGTCAGCGTCACGCCGTGGCCACAACGGTTCATCAAACTCATTGCAACTCGAAGAACAGTCATGTCCATACTGCTGAACTACGTGGACTTTCATATTGCCTTCCGAACCGCTCACGACAGGCAGATGTTCTAAAACCGTATCCAAAATATAACGCTTTTGAGGTTGTGTATTTCCAATTGGACACACCTCAACAATGCCAGAAATATATGTCCAGTGGCTCATAGGTTTCCCCCTTAGCTAAATCCAACGAAATTAAATCCACTTCCGCTATACTCTGCTGTGATATCTGTCCCACAATATGGGCATGCCATATATACTTTCAGCGTTCCATATCCATCATCGTCGGCGGATGAAGTATCAATCTCTTCGTCAATTTTTCTCCCACAATAAGGGCAAGCATATTTATCAATCGCTTCACATTGTTCCCACTCACCTTCACAAGCCCAGATTTCAGAGCCAAATCCAACGTCAATTACCCACTCGTCATAGAGTTCTGAAATCGGAGTAGATATTCTGTCGCTATCCTCCGGGTCATCGTACTGCATGTTTGTAAGTTCCTGAATCAAATCATCTAAGGAATATCCGTGGTCAATCATCCATTGGAGCTGATATTTTTGATACTCCGTCATTGTCGTTCACTCCCGTTCGCTTTGTCTATTCGCTGTTTGAACTCTTGCAACCTCTGTTCGAATGCTTCCATAAACTCAGCGTTTGAAATCTCCTGAACCTCTTTGTTTAACAGGTCATGGCCATCTCCCCAGATGCCTGAAAACAGTGTATCATAGTAGAACGGAATCACGTTATTCTCTTCGTCGTATCCAAGATACAGTGCTGGATACTGGTACTGATTAAAAATCGGCCGGCCAGACAACTGCCATTGTTCCTGCGGGATACCGATAACTTTCACGTATCTACCGTTCACAATAAAGCACCGGCCTACGTTATCCCTCGCATGTTCCTTAAACTCGGCAATCTCTTGCTTGCTCAATTCATCACGCAGATTTTGCAGACGCTGAATTTCCGCCTCGATTTCCTTAATTGTCATAGCGCTTTCGTTCCTCCGCAAATCCTCTGATTTCATCTGTACTTCGTGGTAGGCGATGTCCTTGCCGCCAGCATGGTTCATCTTTTACATGGTCGCAAGAGAGGTGCGTTTCCAAATCATCTCGCCGTTTAAGAAGCCCATCTGAAATCTTGACTCCTCCCACGGCTCGTCTCCAGATTTCCTTACAAACCTCTTCGTACTCTTGTACCACCTTGTTATAATGGGATACCGGGTCATCTCTTTGACCATCATTCCAGCACTCCCTGACTTCTTCAATCTCAGACATGTCATAGGAAAGGCGCCAGCTTCCGTCCACATATTCACGGTCATTCGGTAACGGCAATACGCCGTTATCATCACGGGCATAAATCATTGCGTCTTCCAAAGTGGGAGCCTCTGTGATAACTTCACCGCACATCTCCCAAGTCACTGGAATCCTCCATGTTTTCATCAGGAACCTCCCTTGCAATTCGCTGTAATGCAAAAATGCACGACGCAATAATCTGCGCCGCGCATTCCATTTCATTATCTGTATTATATTTTGAAAAGGAAAACCGCAGAGAACTTCTTGCCTCTTCCGGCGTAAGCCCCATCGCAAGAAGCACATGGCTCGGCTTTGCTCATGGCTGCTGCAGGCGGAGCCGGCAGAAACATAAACACCCTTTGTGTTTAACATCAGCAACATTGTCTCTGCATCAACACCGCTGAAACATAGATTCAATGTCTTCCCACTCTCAATAACCGGCCTGCCGTTAACATGAACAGACTCGCGCCCGATACCAAGCTCCTGCAGCTCGTTCATAAGCTGCGTATAGAATTTCTGCTTTAGAATAGAAAGCTGGATGTTGTTTTCTCTGAGGTTTTCTTTTGCCAGCTCACATGCTTTTCCGAATCCTACAATGCCATATACATTTTCAGTGCCTCCACGTACCCCGAATTCCTGTTCTGCCCCACCGGAAATGAGGGGAGAAAAATTCTTGTCTCTCACATATAAAGCTCCGACACCCTTGGGGCCGTAAAGCTTATGTGATGATATGGATGCGAAATCTATATAGTCCGCATCAACATCAATCGGAAATTGGCCTGCGGCCTGCACGCAGTCGGTATGAAAAAAAGCGGAATGGATTTTACAAATCTGACCGATTGCATGGATATTGTTGACTGCACCGGTCTCATTGTTTACATACATCACGGAAACCAGCCCGGTGTCTTCTCGGATTGCAGCCTCGACAGCATCTGCTGTGACCACGCCTTTCTCGTTTGGTCGGACATAAGTGATATAAAACTCGTCTTTGGTCAACATTTCTGCAGCCCGAAGAACGGAGTCATGCTCAATTGCTGAAACAACAATGTGTTTCTTGCCAAGCTCGGACAGCTTGTGTCGAAGCCCTTGGAACACTGTGTTGTTGCTTTCACTTCCACCGGATGTAAAAATCACATGCTCCGGTGTACAGTTAAACAAACCTGCTGTCTGCTCTCTGGCGTGTTGAACTGCGGCGGCAGCAGACTTTCCAAGCTGGTACAGCGTGCCGGCGTTCCCATATTCGTCCGTCAGGTACGGCATCATTGCGTTGAGAACCTCCGGCGCAATTCTTGTGGTCGCCGCAGAATCAAGATAAATCATTGGAATCACCGTCCTCATTTTTTCTTATAGAGATGCATTACTACACGGCATCAAGCACCCCAAAAGTAACTGTGCCACATGCGTTTTCCACGGTTCTTTTTTGTCAACAGGTTCAGAAATCACGAGCTAATCGCTCGACCATCTGTATCGACAACTACTCTGCAGTATGGTGCAACACGTAGAATCCTGTGCTCATCTTCACCTTCCTGTTGCTTAGCTTTTGGTGGAATGTATTCCACATCCACACGATTTTCAAAAGCATCTTTTATTTGCTTTTGTTTATCTAACTTTTCTGCCACTATGGTATCCTCCAGTTAAGTATTCATACCTGCGAAAGTATGTATACTGGATACCTAATTTCACTTAACGGGACACAGCGGCAACGATTTCATCCAACGTCCTTGGTGTATAGTCCATCCAAGGCATCATGGCGCCCACGTTGTACATCTGACATGGATGCCCATATAACTCTTGCATGAGCATCTTGTCATGCTCCATCATGTGGAACTCGAACGAATTGTGTACATGCCCATAGAGGTGATACCATCCGTAAAAATGATTCTTAAAGCACGGGATTGGATAGTGGCACAAGACCACCTTCCTATCCGCGTCTTCAACCTCCATATACTCAATTACCTTTACAAATTTCTTTAGAAATCGTCCATCGTTACAACGGTCATGGTTACCTTTTATCAAGAACTTTTGCCCATGCAGGCTGTCGAGCACAGGCATCGACTCGGCAAACGGAACCCAAAACATATCGCCCAACACATATACGATATCACCAGGGGACACAACACGGTTCCATCGTTCTACCAAAGCCTTGTTCATATCATCTACCCATGTGAATGGGCGATTATCATAAGCCATAATGTTCGCATGTCCGTAATGCCAGTCGGCGATATAAAACTTTTTTGACATAAGTTCCTCCTTAGAATGGGAAGGAATCCCTTGCCTCGAATATAAGTTCTTTTTACTTTGCCGGCAAACTCGGCTTCATCTAATGCTTGAATGTCATCGTGGCGAAGGTAATCAATCAGTTCATGGACTGCAGTTATAATTGCCGCATCTACAATTTCCTCCAGCGAAGATATTCTGGAACCATTTGTGGATATCCTTCCTTTTAGGTCTTCTGATAGTTCGTTAATCATACTGCGCAGTTCAGAGCGTAACTCATCAATCTTGTATTCGCAGTTCATCAGTCCAGACTCCAGCCGAACAATCTGCTCTTCCATGCTGTCACCACCTTATTTCGCACGCAACATATATCTCGTGTTCCTTGTTTCGATTTCCACAACGTCCGGCTCTCCATCTAAAGAAGTAAATGTTAGGATGTTAGTGGTTCTGATTGTGTGGTACCTATTGTCGTACTCAGGCAGAACTTTTTAAGACGCCTGGGTATCCTATTTCAAGCTCAACGATGTAGGCAGGACGGCCAATCATCTCTTCATGAACACCTTTCAGAACGCCATATTTGGGTTGGATTTTAGCAATAATATAATCCTTCATTGTTTGTCTCCAGTTTTAATGCTCATTGAAAACAACCTGTTCGCCCGCCTTTAAAGACCAGCAGCCATCATCCACAATGGCACAGTCAACACAGTTTCCACCGCATTCCTTGGCATCTTCACGTGCTGTTGTGGTTCCATCACGGTAGCGGACATGCGCTTCTGGTAAGTTAAATGGATTTCCCATATTCAACCCTCTCCATGCACTGAAAACCATATGTAAATTACTCGGCAACTGGACGGCATTTCTGAGCAGGTCGTTCACTAACTCATACTTCTTTGTGAAACATAGAATTTCGCAGTGCGGGTTCCTTCTCGCCACTTCAACCATGCGCCAAAGATAAGTGGCGTCAGGAATATCACCGGAAACATGAAAGCGGAAGTATCGTGACAGCATAATTGCTGCCTCGACCTCCCGCCAATAAGTGTCCGGTTCGGTTGTCAGTATCTCAAGGTTGTTGCGATACGCTTCTCTTACACTCTTTCGTCTTCTCTCCAAACGTCTGGCGTAACACTTCTTGTTGCACTCACATACTCTGCATGTAACTCCAGACGGGAGTGACACGCTCTGAATTGCGCCCATCTTGGCGTTTCCTTTGCTAATGCTTACGGGCAAGCAACCACCTCCCCGGTGTTCATTTTGTTCGGCTCTCTGGTTTGGACAGAAAATCACATCAACAATTTTGAACTGGAATTTACTGCGCATTACACATACGTGTAAACTGTTTCAAAATTATATAATGGAGGTTATTTGATAACCAGAAGAAGTGCAGCGACACTGACGGCTGGTGATAAACTCACGATGATTGTTCGCTGCAACTGATGAATTGATTTTTGTAGTGTTGCATTGATGCAAAAGCGTGCTTACGAGTTTTGATTGATGAGGTGCTTTGTGTCCTTAAACTTTCTTCACATCCCAAAAACACGGAATGGCTTAGAATTACTTGATTCTATATTTAAGTACCACATTTGACCGAAGTCATCATGTTAAGGTTACTCGAAGGCACACGACATCGCTGCCGTGGACAGATACGTTCTGTCGAACGCCACCTCAAAATCATATCAGTTCATTTCTGCCCAAAGCAGGGAGCCGAACGAGCGGCTCCATTGGATTTATTCCTTCGATAAAAAGTCTGTCATGACGTCCTCAAAAGAGTCATTCACATTGAACGGTGCATCGTATTCCACCATCGTGTTAATCATTGCGGAGTCAATTTCTGCAGAAACTTTGTCCGCTTCGAGAATCAGTTTCCGCATGGTGTCTTTTGCAACACTGCGGTCAAATGCTTCATTGGCTTTTACTTCGATATCGTAGTAATACTGGGTCTGATTCCCCTCCACATTGAACTTATAATCGGTTCCCCGTTCTGTTCTCTTGGATGCAGTAAACCGCAGCATCGTTTTTACCCGATTTGCAACAGTCTGACGAAACTTGTTTGTTTCAATGGCGGCATCCAGGTCAAACCCAATTGACGCTTTCGCCTTGCCGATGGCATTTGTCAGCTTGCTGCGCTCCTGACCAGCATGGTCATAAACTTTAGTACATCATCATTCTTGAAAAACTCTCCTACATCAACAGTCTCCATCATGTCTTCGGCTTCTGCATTCGCCTTCTTACGAAGATGATTCTTTGTAATTGTAAGGCTATGTTCTCTGTCTGTGAGACTGTTGCCAGCATAAGCCAGCATGTTCTCCAGAAAATTCTGATATCTGAATGATTCTTTTTAAGTTCATGTCAGTTCCTCCCTATCGATTTTCGTATGGCGAATTAGATGTAAACGATGGGTAGGTTCCCACCGTTTTCTTTTTGTGAAGTAGTTCCAGTAGAATGTTTGGGTTCAAGTTTGTAAGCAGCCTATACCAGTCAGAGTAAAAGAAGCGTTCCAAGCTCTTGACTAAATCGTCGTCATCATTTTGGAGCGCATTTCGATAATCGTCCGCTGCTACTGCGACAATGGCATTAGCAAGGTTTCGATATGGGTCGTCATCGTCCTTCTTCAGTCTGTACAAACTGATTGACGGACGCCTCATCTGCCCTTCACCAAGCTCCGATTTGCCCATACACCCACAAGACTTCGTTTTTCCGGACTTCAAATTAAATCCATACGCCGTAAATGTATTTCCACAACCACATAAACATAGCCACCGCGATTTTCTACTGTTGCTATTTGCACGTCGGAGAACGGTAATCATACCGTTGTTAAAGACTCTGCCTGTTAAATCGTCTGCTTTACCCATAACATCAATCCTTCTCTGCTAACAGGAAATCCGGGTTAATAACTTTGAAACTAATGTTCCTCTCCATATTTCGCATGACCACTCCTTCTCGCTTTTGCTCCTTCCGAACTGTCGATTTACCTTTGGAATACTCGACCAATTCGGCGATAGTTTGTGGGAGAACCTTACCATCTTCAAGGATTGGGACGGTTTTGATTCCAAATGGGGACAAGATATCGGCAATTTCATGAGTATTGCATTTGTGGTCAGGGAAAATCAGGTTGAATGCAAAAAGCTCATAACCACCGATGTGATACTTGTTCCCTTGAATTTGATTACCGCAGATTTCTCCTTGTAAAACGACAGTTTGGTGCACGCCGATGATGCTCTTGAGAACGTTCTCGATATCATACTTCTTAGCAACCATCCAATACGAACTGTTGTCCGGCTCACCAAGCCGAATGTTGCGGCTGCACACGCCAAACTCGAACTTGCGCTTGGATAGGCGATGCAGGAAGTATGTAGCAGATTGACCGTCCATCTTCTCCGTAACAGAGAACTTCGTCCCCTTATCACGCTCCGTTTCAAAGAGCACGGGGAGATTCTGAATTCTGGTTTCGTCCGTCTTAACAATCCAGTCCGGGAACCCGCCCTTACGCTTTGGCTTTGCGAATAGCTTACGGAACCACTGGAAACGCATCGGATACTTAACAATTGGATTCGTCGGCTGCTTTGGCTGCTTTGTCAGCATGGCCTCCTGCTGTGCTTCTGGGTCATACTTGGTGATGTGTAACACTTCAGTAACATCATCGCCCAAATCACATGGCGCTCCATCCGGAAGAATCGACAGCGGCAACACAAGACCTTGGCTTACCTGACCACGGAGCTTGATAGTTCTGACCCTGAACTTGCGAGGGCGCAGAAACTCAAATTCCGGTACATCTGGAACAATTGAGTCCACCTCAACATAAACAATGTGCTGGCCGACTTGAAACTCGCCCTTCTGGACAACACACTCCCACCCGTCCACCTGCGCTACCTCAATACGGTCAGCGCCTGGGATGGGATGAATGGCTGAAATCTCTCTGATTGAAGCTAATTTACGCATCTTTCAACCTCCTTGCGCTGTTTCAAAATCTTTGCGACTCTTTCGGCCTTTACAGCAGGGTTCCAGCCACAGGTTTTACAACTATCGCATCCTGTGCATTCAACCATACTGTTATACTGGCAACTGCTTATCCGCATTTTCATCACCTCAAAACATAACATTACAAATAAAGCGGCCATGCCGTTTGTAAGGAAACAATTACAAACGCACAGCCGCTGTTTTACAACCCGACAGTCAAAGCGACAAGGCAAGCTACGGTATTGTTCTGTCGGATTTATCTGTTATTCCATTAAACCATCGATATTCATAATGGTTCCCATATCTGAGCCGGACACTGTCGGCAGTTCTCCATTCCACTTCTCAATCCACATTTGCTGAATGTATGCTTCAGGCATATTCTGAAGTGCCTCACGAGTAATTCGCATGGCCTCTGCCTCACCTTGAGCCTGAGCGATAGCGGCCTCTGCCTCAATAGCAGCAACCTCTTTTTTTCTTGCTCTGCTTTCACAACAGCGGTTTTCTTTTCCTGTTCTGCACGCAGAGCGTCTTGCTCAGCGGTCATCTTTGCCTCGACAGATGCCTCAAAAGCATCAGAGAAATCAATGTCCTGCACAATGACGGACGTGAAGTTCACATGATAAAGTTCCTCTAATGTCTTCACCTCTTCCGCAACCTCATTGGACAGTGTGGAACGGTTCTCCAGCAATGTCATCGCACTGTACTTCGCAAATACGACCTTAGCTTTCTCCTGAACTACATTATCCAGTTTTTTGTCTCAAGGATTTCATAAGACCCATATTCCCGTGCCACATCCATGACATGAACCGGGTCAAGTGCATACTGATACTCAACGGCAGCAGTCAATGGCTGCGCATCCTTTGTGTAGGAAGCGAAGGATGCCTGACGCACATGAACGCGCAGGTCATACTTTTGTACAGATTCACTGACTGGATTGATGAGATTGAATCCTGCATCAATCTCTCGGTTAATTTGTCCCCATGTACGGACTACACCAACCTCCGTAGAGTCGATAATCCGGATGCCGGAAACCAGCAGGACAACCGCCATGATAACGGCGACAGGAACAGAAATCATCCAGCGGAGTTTCTTCATAAAGGCTCCGCGTTTCTGCTCATAGCTGTCCCCATTCTTGACGTAGTGCCGCCCGGCAACCGTCAGAATCGTAAAACTAAAGATGATAATGAGAAGGCCGATAATAATCAGTGCAATCATTCAATACGCTCCTTGTATGTAATTATTTCAAGTTATGCCTCATCCTCCTGTGGCAAAACTCGTGGTACATAGGTGCGGGTTTCCAGACGCTCTTCAACCTTTCTTGTTTTCCCAAGCGCCTCGCGCATTAAGTTCAAAAGGTTTTTGCCTTTGTCGCTCTCTAAAAAATTGAACCAACGGTTCCAAAACCTCAACGGTATCTTTACACTCACGGCGCTGCTGCCGGCAGTGTGCAAGCTGCGTGGCCACTTTTGCCCGCTCCTTATAATCGAGGTTGTCCAGTTCTAATTTGTGGAGGTAGTCCTGTGTGAGCCTGTCCATTCGATTGACCTCGTCATAGTTCCACGCATAATCCTTCTGAGCGTCCTCCATTATCCTGCAAAACTCACTGATATATGGTGAGAATTGCGGCTTGCTTCTTTTTCTTCACAGCATCACCTCCGAAAACTCGCTGGGGTTTATTCCTTAAAAATGAAAGATAAGATTTCGCTTTCTGGTGAGGGTTCGGGGTCCGGCTCGTTTGAATCTACAATGTAGTCGAAACAGTAAGAATTCCAAGCCCAATGCCCACCGACACGGAAGCGGCAATCTCCACTGTCCTCTTCAATAGTGGCCATATCTTCATCTACATCAACATCTAAAATAGTGACAATCTTCCCAAGGTACTTATCCATCAGGCCATCTACATTTTGGCCGCACCCAGCTTCCCATTCATCAACAATTTTTACTTTTACACCGGGCGCCAAAACATCAAGGTTTACCACCGGATAACCTCCTATCCATAGCTCACATCTGTCTTATCTGTACGCAAAGAAATGAACACCGGGAATTGCAGAGAATCTGCTCCAGTGTTTTTATCGCTGGAGATTTCTTTGTACTTGACTTCACACAACACGCCGGCCAAAAGAATCCCGCTGTTTCCAGAATAGAGTCCTCTGGTCATCGGTAAACCCGGAACCAACACGGACTTCGTTTCCTTTGTAATCGAGGACAAACGCACCCAATGTGCCAGCAAGTCGTCCTGTCCCCTCTTCACACCCGATGATGGGTAAGTCCATTGTGTAGAACCGCTTTACTTTCAGGATTCCATTGTGCCGCTTACATTTATATGGGACATCAAGATTGACTATCAGCCCCTCCTTATCCTCCCGTACCATCTGCTCTAACAACTCTGTAATTTTGGACTGGTCAGTTCCGCTGTACAGCACAGGTAAAATTTTGACCGACCCATCTTTAGACAGTGTCATCTGAATTGCATCAAGCGCCGGCCGGCGTTCCCGATAAGTTCCTGTGCTCTGCCCTCGTTCAAAGTCTGGTGTGGACAGGAGGTCAAAAATCGTGTAGCAAATGCGTGTTTTATCACCATCTGAATTGATGATTCCAGTTGCAGTGCGGAACGCCTCATTGTCGCTCATACTGCCCTTATCATTCAACAACAGTTCTCCATCAAAAACGAAACTGTTTTCCTTGTCCCAAGCAAACTCCTTGGTGATATGCTCAAGCCCCTCAAATGGGACACCGCTCCTTGCGTACAGCTTACCTTTATAATAGGTAGCTCGCACGCCGTTCAGTTTTTGCGTCAGCGAAAACCATGTTCCAGACTTGATGGGGTACTTTTCAATAGGATAGGACTGCTGCACTCCCCATTCTGGAATGAGTCCTGGGATAATCTTGTTGACGGTCTTAGCTGTCACACCAAGCCGTAGTGTCTTGGCGAGCAGCTTTGTATAAAACTCTGCCTCTCTCGGTTCACAAAGCTGCAAAAAGGCGCACACTTGATAAACTGTTGCATCGTCCAGAGCCTTGCGCTTGGAGAGCGTTTTGCACACATCGAAGATATCGCATAAGGTCAGCGTAATATCTGAACGATATTTCACAAGCTTTCTCAATGTGGCCTCAGAAATCTTATAGGTCAGCATGGGGTTCAGCGCATAGTACAGAAGCTTACAGAACGTTTCGTCATCCTTGTACTCCCGCAAAATTTCCTGCTTTTTAAGCGCACTGCTCTCGTGCTGCAGCTTAAGAACCATTTCAATAGAGTTCCACATACAGCCGCCCCTATTTCACTTCCATCCTGGAGATTGTCCAACAATAAATTGTGGCCAGTTCATATCGAGCATGGGAATCTCTGCCCAGATGGATTTCCGCATCATCCTCCCACGTCATATCTGGCTCCCAATAATCCTTTGGATAATACGATTTGACCTTTTGGGCGGCAGATTTCATATCATCAATTGCGCCTTCAACGTCACGGTATACGCCAACCACATCTGCGCCCTCGTTATCGGGAGTATTCCAATACCGGTGCAGAACAAACACAATCATACACTCACTCCCTCTCGCTCATCTTCTTAGCGAAATAAAATGCAAATGCGAATGGCGCAACAACAGGCCAAAGCAGCCCAACCCACACAGAGTTGAACACATCTTTGTCGTACTTGTCCGCTTTAAGCTGGAGATAATAGTAAGTGGCGCCTATTGCCGCTCCAATAAACACATACACCATAATCAAAAGGATTGCCATCAAGAATCATCTCCCGCCTTAAAGTTATATATCGGCTTGATAACGGCATCGATTGTAACAGTCGGTTCAATATTGTTTACGATGTCATCCATTCCCTTATAAGCCATCGGACATTCATCCAAAGTGCTGCGTCCGACAGATGTGGTATAGATTCCTTCCATCTGTTTCTTAAACTCTGAAACTGTGAATGTTTCCTTCGCTGCGCTGCGGCTCATCAGGCGACCAGCACCATGAGGAGCAGAAAAATTCCAATCCTCGTTGCCTTTGCCAGTACACAGTAGGCTGCCATCTCGCATGTTAATTGGAATCAAAAGCCGTTCTCCACGCTGAGCAGATACGGCACCTTTTCGCAAAATCATGTTCTCCGTATCGATGTAGTTATGAATAGTTGTAAACTGCTCTACTACATGGAACCCCATTTCTTTGACGATAACATCCATCATGGCCTGACGGTTCAACTCTGCGAACCGCTGAGCAATTCTCATATCGTGAATATACTGCTTAAACAAATCCCCTTCCACGTATGCCAAGGGCTTTGGTACGGGAGATTTTTTCGATTTCATATCTTTCAACACACTTTGAATCTCCGTTTGCCGTCCCTCGGATTTCAGGCTCTCGATAACCGCCTCAATTTCTTCTTTACTATATGAGGTTAGAGATTTATAAGCCGCCTCCTGATAGAAGTTGGCAATCTCTAAGCCCAAGTGTCGGCTACCGGAGTGAACAACAATATAGATGTTACCTTCCGAATCTTTGTTTGCCTCAATAAAATGATTGCCGCCGCCCAAAGTTCCGATGCTGTTATACGCCCTATCCACATTCACATTTTTTTGCACAATGCAATTCAGACAGGTCAATTTCTTGCGCATAACGGTGAGGCGAAGGCCGAATCTCGAAACCAGACGGGATGCCATTGCGGATTACCTTATCCAATTTCTGCGGCTCAATATAAGATTCCTTGATGCGGATAGTTTCCATACCGCATCCAATATCAACGCCAACCAGATTTGGGCATATCTTATCTCGAATAGTCATGGTGGTTCCAATTGTGCACCCAGCGCCGGCATGGATATCAGGCATCATGCGAACTTTACTCTCCGAAACGTAGGGCTGGTTCAGGAGATTGATAACTTGTGAGATAGACTCATTGTCAACCACATCCGTAAATACCTTTGCGGCTGCGAATTTTCCTTGCAGCTCTATCATTTCACCACGCCTTTCTGGACATCATGTTTCACACGGTCTTGTACTTCAGTACGTTTTGCATTATTAAAACGGTCGAGTGTTCCAACTAAATATCCGGTGATACGGCGGATGCGCTCAAAGGGTACACCATCCCCAACAACACCATTCTGCTCTGCATAGATGTTCATACCACTCGCCCCTTTCTATTATTATAAATGAGCGGATGATGTAATACCACCCGCTACAGAGAGTTATTGAGCTGCCCGTCTGCACACCGAGGTTATTGCTCTCTAACCGAGGTGTGTACACAGAGTGTCATTTTTATCGAGCATAATTGGCTGGATTTTTGTTTTCGCTGAAAACAAAAATATACAGTCCAATTTGCGTGGATAAAAATGTAGAACCCAAACTCGTTCTTCTGCCATTGGCGAGAAGACGCTATGCCATTTTGCTTTAGTGTATATGTAGGCAGAGCCAATCTCCACGAGCAGCTCATATCAAAACACTTTCGTGTTATGACCAGATTACTTTAGAACCTTCGGAATATTCAGGTTGACAAAGTTGTTGAACCGTTCCTCTTCCTTCTGGATTCTTTGCAAACTTTCCTGCTGGATGACAGCAAATGCTGCACTGCACATACCAATCAATTCTGCTGCCGAAAAATCCTCATCTTCAACCGACTCCTCATCACATTCAGCGGTCGATTCTTCTTCATCAAAAACATCCTCATCTTCGAAGTCATCATCATCTTCCCAGTATCCGTTATTGTCCATCCACTCAAGCACATCATCTTTATAGTCGTCAAAATCAGAATCATCAAGGCTTTCCCAGTCACCGTAATCATTATACCTGTAATAATCGTACCCGCTTGGGATGTCATCCAGTCTGGAATATAACTCTTGCCAAGTGCATTCCTGCGCCCAATCTGTCAAGCGCTCATTGATATCATCGTTCATACTTTCTTCGGAGTAAACATCATCGCAATAGCTGCATCCCACGTCGTTGCAGAATTCAATCAGCTCATACCAATCATTTACGGTATCCAAAAATTCATTTCTGGTCATGGTAACTCCTCCTTAGTATTCACATTTTGTTGCCCATTTTGGACTTCCTAATTCCCAGGCTATCTAAACTTGATAAAAAAGCTCTGCATGAACTCCGTCTTTTTATTCGCTCGCTGGATTTCTTCTTCATATCTCTCTTTTGCTCGTCTGGCCGCATCCTCACAGGAAGTAATGCTATCCTGCATATACGTCCGGACAGCCTTATCGCTGTCATCAAATGGAACATTAAGTATCTTTTGATAATATTCAAACATATCATTGTTCTGTTTGACGCACATATCAATCTGTTCCAGAGCAAATCTCTTGATTCCGATGTGGTCATCGGTCGGAGGAATCCATGATTCCACCTCACGGCGAACCTTTTGGTATCGCTGATTCATCTCAGTCATTTTAGTAGCAATTTCTCTTGCACGTTTGATTTTCTTTTTCATACTCTGACCGCATGCGCAGTTTGGCCGTGTCGAAAGTGAGCGTCTTCGCCTCTTCAAACTCTTTGATGGCATCCTCGTATGACTTCTTATAATATGGGTCAGGCTCAAACTTTGTAGGAGTTGGCACAGACAAAGGCTCATCTCTAACATCAATGGCCACTCCAAAATTACGCGAACATAATAGAAGGAATTCTCGACCTGTTGTAATATCACCATCTTCAATAAAAGCAGTATAACCAGTTGGCATATTACTTTCCTCCTTTTGTGGTTTATTATGGTCTGGGTGGGGAGGCTCGAACTCCCGACATCTTGCTCCCAAAGCAAGCGCGCTACCAACTGCGCTACACCCAGATAGGGCACGGTTCTTTGCCGCTCACACATATACCCCTGATGGAATCGAACCATCTTCACCGAAAGCATCACCTTTTATGCTTAGCGGCATATGCACACGGCAGCAGACGAAAAGGACGGTATCTCCCCAGCCCAATGTGAACCACAATACATTGGGCGGCAAGAAAGTTCCGTAGACTCTCTTACCTTTCATGGGGATGGAGCTGGCAACAGGATTCGAACCCGCGACATCCGGAGTACAAAACCGGCGCTCTACCAACTGAGCTATGCCAGCGCATGCCCTCGTCTTTCCGAGGCGTCAGCTCCGTGGCCTTTGGAGCAAAGACATCTGCCGATGACTGGACTTGAACCAGCGACACACCATTCCGTGGCTGCTCTACCTCCTGAGCTACATCGACATAGATGCCGCCACGACGCATCGCAGCGGCAAACCCTACGTCCGAAGAACACCGTGTGCACCCGGCTGTGTCTTTCACAGAGATAGCAGTAAAGTAATGAGCTGAACCGCACAAACGTGAGCATGACCAACAGAGTCTTGGAGCTGATGCCCGGAGTCGAACCGGGAACCTGCGCTGTACGAGGGCGCTGCTCTGCCAATTGAGCTATTCCAGCATATTTGGCAGGGATGGTAGGATTTGAACCTACGAGCGGGTGGTAAAGCCAGCCCTTGTCGGAGTCAAAGTCCGATGCCTTACCGCTTGGCGACATCCCCATATTGTGCGCTTTTATTTATCGGTTCTCCACAAGTGCGCTAACTCCCGCCAAGTCTTTTCCTTGGTGCCAGTGGTATCTCATGAGGCTGTGAACCACCTATTTTTCTGGTGGCGGGGTATTCACAACTTCCCACCCCATGAGAGTGGTACCCCTATGGGATTCGAACCCATGACCTACGGATTAAAAATCCGTTGCTCTACCAACTGAGCTAAAAGGGTATGTGGAGTGGCATACCGGAGTCGAACCGGCACCCTCGGTTTGGAAGACCGATATGCTGACCATTAAACACCAATGCCACATTTGGAGCAGTTCTCGCTTAGATTATCACACAAATCCACTGGCCAGGAGTTCTCATCTCACGATGGATTTGCATTTTTCTGCAAGCATTGACATTCTCTGTGAGGGTTCCTGCTCACACGCTCACATCATCCGGGCGCTACCCGGCAACTGGCAGGAGTGAAAGGATTTGAACCTCCATCATACGGTTTTGGAGACCGCTGTGCTACCATTACACCACACTCCCATATGGCGGAGAGAGTGGGGCTCGAACCCACGCGCCGTTTCTGGCCTACGAGTTTAGCAAACTTGCCCCTTCACCAACTTGGGTATCTCTCCGTGCCTTACACACCACAAGGATAATAGCAAAAATACATTGGGGAATGTTTTCCTTACCATCTCTGTTGCCTGAAAATCTGGGACATAGGAGCAGATAGCACAGAGTTTAAGCTCGTCATACTCCTCAAACAATTTGGGTACCTCTATCTGAATGAAGTTCTGGATGCTCATTGTATAATGTACTGAATTTGGTGGCGTAAATCGCCGCATGCTCACTACATCAACGCCGATATACATTTTATGTCTCGCGAAGAAATAGCTCTGTGCCGCGAGATAACAACCAAAGTCAATTACAATACTTCCCTTTGGAATTATCCTGCTCAAGTTCTTATACACATCAACAAATCCAAGGAATTCAGAATCCAACTCACACATATCCTGTGACATCACCTCATGGTACTCGTCATCAGGAATTAAAGAGCGCAGCTCTTTTAGGCAGCGAGTATATCGGTTATCGTTTTCCGTTCGTGTCATTCGGGACCGCTCCTATTCCATTGGGATTACTCGATTGTATAGCGCCTCAAACTGCTCCCCAAATGTACGGTCAATATGATAATGACCAAAATACCAGCGTTTGAATTTCAGGTCTGTGCGAACACGTTCCAAGAAGCTTACAAGAGGGTCGTTTTCATACCCACTACACACCATTTTCTGTATGCTTTTGGAGCACAATGTAATAACATAATCGACTTCCCATCCGCATTTGTCCAACGCCTCAATTGCGCGTTCCATTTCCGCAGACGTTGGCATTTCTTGCTCCCACCAGGAAATATGTTCTATCCGATACTCACGGTCATGAGAACGTGCGCCGCCCATAACAAAGATTTTCTGGTCGTCTATGGTCAGCACTTGTCCTCTGTCCAGATGGTAAATGTCCGGTGCGATTTCTCTGACTTTGCCATCGAACTTTTCTGTTAGTGGGAGCTCATACAAGATGTCAAAGTTTTCATGGTTACCATCTATCCATAGTGTGGTGAAATTCTTATCTGATAACCAATCTTGCCAGTATATCTCTCTGGCAGAACCATCCCACACAAGCCCAAAATCACCGCACACAATCAGAAAATCCTCTTTGTTAATTCTTTTTGTTCTGGAAATCTTCTTGTGCTCAGTTTACCAATATCCAAATTGGCATGTGTATCTCCTGTAACAAATATCATAATAATCCTTTCTCATTCGCAATCTGCATAGGAATAACTTCCTGCCGGCCGCTCTGGGCACCAGGCTTGAGGCTGAAAATAAAAAGCTTAAGTTGGCTTTATTTTCAGTCATTTGGTATTCCTGTTGTTGTGGCACAATGGTTGAAGGGTATGGATGACGGCGACGAAAGCTGGTTTGTAGATTGAACTCTCTTAGTTAGCAGGCGCCTTCAGGGAGGCCCGCGTGTCCGCCTTCCTTTCTTCCCTATCAAGTTGTTACTTCGGCCTTTGGCGCAAAGCACATTCAAAATAGAATGTTATACATTGCAAATGAATTAGTAGTGACGGTTTAACCTCCTACCGTCGAAGGGTTTATCTCAAATCTTTTTTTTATCATGCGGATTACATCGACACCCATTCTGTCGTCGATGTGTTTTATGATTGCATCAATCGGCTTCTCTTCCACCATTCGATAATAACTGTAGAGTCCTTGCATTGTCTGCACATCCTCGCGGCTCCATTCAATCCCTCTTTTCTTATCTGTAATATAGTTATACAGCATAGATTGGAATTGACGTTTCTTTTTGTGGCCAACGGTAATTTCGTTGTCCTTGTTCAGCATAAGGCCAAGATTCCAGTTGCGGCCGGCAGATGAGCCGTATCTTGTTTTGGATGCGTTAATCGAGAACGGAGCATGGAAGTTCTGCAGAGTGAACACAACGAGTTCTTCGACCTTGTGAACATCGAACTCATATCTGGAAGAGATGATGAAGTCATCCGCATATCTGGTGTATACATATCTCTGGTTATCAAAATTCCGCAGCGCATTGGACAGCTTAAAATCCACCGGAATCATCATGATGTTTGTGATGGTCGGTGAGATGGGCGTCCCCTGCGGAAGACCGCCATCTAAAAACGCCAGCTCCAGTGCCTTTCTCAGCTCGGTTTTCCCATTTACCGTCTTCACCACTTCGCTGAACGGGAAAATCATAGAGAACATATCCATGACGAAATCCAACGTGGTGCTCCCTGAAGAAATCATGGAGGTCGAGTTTGCCAAACCATTTGCTGTTGTTCTGCTGGTGCCGCTCCACGGCGTTGACAGTACACCTTTTTCTTTACATACGCAAACGCAGACGTGTGATACAATGCCTTAAAATCCTCTTCAAAAATTGTCTTTAGACGTCGAAGTGCGTTCATGAGCTCTGGATTGGGGGCATTGATTTTTCGAAGCCCGCCCGACTTCTTGGGGATGTAAAAGGTGTTGTATAACGAGATGCGTTCCTTTTCTCTCAGTTCTTCTGTGGACTGGTTGAATCGCGCTAACGTCCAAGCAAGTGCGTCAACGTCAATACTCTTTGTGAAATGCGCACTGGCGCTTTCAAATTCGTATGTTCTGGTGTTCGTCATATTTTCATTGATGACTGCCGGCCCTGAAACGTTTGAAACAGAAACTCTTCCAGCGTCATCTGATGGTAGATTGGAGATTGTTTCACTGTGATGTACACCAAGGTAAATCCCCTTTCCGTAAACGTGAATTGTAACCTACATAAATAATGGATGTAAGAGCCCATTGGTGGGACGACTCCATTTCGCCGATTTGCTGTTGGTGTGGTAGCACGATAGATTCCTTTTGTCAATGGACTCTGGAAGGTTTTGTGCGACGATTTTGTTTTCTGTTGGGGTTTCTTATGGTAGGAATAGCTACTTTTGTTATTACGATTCGCTTGGTGCCCTTCGCCCGCTTTGCATCATCTCGTGCTGCTGCACTGCTTTCGGTGGGTACCCTCTTTCTTCCCCGACAATTTGTTACTTTAGCCTTTGGCGTAAAGCTCTCCTTATGGAGAAATGCGTTACAATTCCTTAGCACTTAGGGCTGTGCCATGCCCAAAAGTTCAAACAGTTCTTCGTCTGTACACAGGTACCTGTCAACATTGCGGGGCTTAACATGATAAAGCCCATCGGCATCTCTTACAACCGCCGTGTCCGGATGAAGCGTACAAACAGGCCGAACACCGCAGGCATAAACAGGACGCTGCCAATTGGTATCTCCATTCCGCGCCATAATGCACGCTGAGTCTTCATACTCGCTCCTATCTGCCAGCCAGATTGGAACATATGACGTGCCAGTAAAGCTCAGACGTTTGTTTTCGATGAAGTCTTCTGTCGCTCTTGCACGAATGCCCTTCTTACGAAAGAGCGGAAACTTATTCTCGCCGCTGAAACAGCCGTGTACCGGCAAACGTATTCTGGACTCTGCATTATCCGCAATGCTTTCGATTTCGTACTCTTCGAAGAAGCACAGAAACCCATAGTGGTCTTTATAGGGCGCCCTGTATCTGTCATTGACATTGTTTCGAACGGGTGGCGCGTCATATTGGTGCGTAGGTTCGTACCAATCCTCTTGGTCACTGTTGAGGAACTGCAGGAGATTACTCGTTGTGTAATCTGGGTTCCCGGAATAATAGTATTGTCTGCTCGGATTCTCCCGCTCCATTGCATCGAATGGCAGATAATCCACTGCGAACTCCGTGATAAAATCGCTGTCTGGAGCACCTTTTAGCCACACGATTGGCGCTGGGTCAGCATCTCTGCTGACACTGTACCTGCCCATTGCGAGCGGTGCGCCAATTTTCAGTTTTCCTACAGTCGTTTCCAAGCAATTCACCTCCCGTCCGAGTTATCAAAATCAAAATGCGTCGCAGATAAAGTTGAATGCGTCGTCAAGGATAAGCTTCTTAAGCGGCTTGCCGTTCCAGAAGTTCATAAAATTCGCCACGCCTCTGGCGCAAATCACGAGAACCGTGGGGCAGACAGACAGGGTGACGTTGCATGCAGACACCGGCGTTTCTTCCTTCGCCTCGTCATGGGAGAAATTCATGGAGTTGAGGAAGTCTTTCTTCATCTTATAATCCGACCAGTCCGCAGCATAATGCTGCGCATCCTCAAGACGGGTTCTGAAATCAAACATCGCCTTGACATACGGGTTGTCCATATGCATCTCCACGATTTGCCGGCGAAGGTCAATATTATCCACGCACAGGAACACATACCCGGAAAGCTGCTGTCCATTCCATCCGTCCGGCTTGAGCTTTGCCGTGTCTGCAATCTCCGGATTGATTTCACAGATGATATCCAGAAGTGCATCGACCTTTGGTTTGTGAATGTCTTTCTGACGGAACATCTGATTGGCGAGGTTATGCGGCTCGACCGTATCGAAATCCCACAAGGTGAAGCTGGTTACGCCGGTTCTGGCCAGCATATATGCAACTGTAGAGCCGACAGAACCGCACCCAATAATATGGATGCGGTCTTTCTGCTTTTCCGGCTGGAAGTATTCATAACTCTTTGATAAATCCATACGTTACCTCCCGAAGTGTTCTCTGTAATATCCGTAGATGTCGTCCTCATCATCGTATTGGTCAAAGAACGAACCCTGGCCGCTGGCATTCTTGCCACTCCAACCAGCCCCGATTCTGGTTCTTGGCTTATCTTTTGCGTCTTTACTTTGTTTCTTATCCTCATCCTTTTTGGCGCTGGACAATGGATTGTATGGAGTGACCGGTGTTCTGGGGTAGGTGGACGGAGCATATGTCTTTGATTTCACCATATCTTTGGCGTTCTTAACAAACTCATCCAAATCCTCTGCTGCACCAATAATCTTGACAGTAACATCCACATTCTCAAAAAGGACGTTCTTCTTCATATCGTATACTTTGGTATTGCTGGCGAATGACTTATTCCAAATCATAAAGATGTAGAAATCATCATCGTCAAGCATATTCAGAATCTCTTCCTGATGCGTCAGGTCAACCGATGACGGGTTGGGTGCCATGTTCACATGAGAATGTCCCTGCATATGAATATGGCTGAACCGCTCATCCTCGTCATTTTCCATGAGCCACACCGCATACTGCTCCGTATCCATTTCCACTGTGGAACCGGTTACTTCCTGCGGATATACCACGATATCGGAGATGATATACTCGTCCTTCGCCTCATCATCCGCACGCTTAGCAATGCCATGCCATGCGACCTCTTTATCAAACTCTTTGATGAGCATTACCATCTTCGCCCATGCCTCTGCTGTGAAATACACAACCGCTTTGCGGTCGCCCAGGGTAAACGTTTTGGTGAAATTGAGCTTCCCATCTGCCATCTTCGTCAGCGCCAAAGCCTTTTCAAAGTCTCGCCGGCACTCATCCAAATATTCCTGGGTCATTTTAATCGGCTTACTCATCTTGCGCCTCCTCCGTCGTCTGCTCATTCTCTGCCTCCTGCTGCTCAAGCCACTTAATTGCTTCGGCCGGTTTTTACAACACGACCATCAGGAAGTTCGATACACCTATTATTGTACCCATCATCACTATTCCACATGGTGTTCATAAAAGTACCCATCACCGTGCTGTCTCCCCAGTTCAGACTCTTGCACGAGGCAACGCACTGTTCAAGAGCACCAATGTAATCGCGATTCATCAGGAGCTGGTTGATTGTTCTCTCATAATTACCAATACAATTCCACCGGTCAATATGAGGGTTCGGCATACAATCAGAGAACTCATACGAAAAATTGTGGCGTCCCTGTGTACCCACATTACCGTTCAGATTGAAACGATATGCTGCGCACACTTTGATTCGCAGCCTCGGCTCCTCCGAAACAAAAAGCTCCCACATGAGTTTCTTCATCTTCTCTGCAGAAGCACCATGACGGCCATTATACACAAAGCTGCGCTCGTTGTTGATGTACTGCTCCGCCATCTCTCTATCGAAATATGTAAGATAATCCTTGACGCAGAAATACATATCCGTGTCTGTGACTTCCTCAAGGACAAGGCGGTTATTGCACAGGAAGTATTCCATAATCTCGGAGTCCTCCCCGCCTTCTTCGATTTTGCGCTCAAGCCCCATAAGCTTGATGCACAGCTCGTTTCTCTGACCAAAGAGCCTTCCAATTTCATTGTTAAACTGGTTGATTTTATCGTCTGTTGCCGCAATCGAATTGCGCACCTTATCCCGTTCAATCTTTTCATATCTGGTTTCAAACCCGCTAAGCAACTGCCGAATGCGAGCGGTTCTGAAATCATATTGTTCTGCAATCTTTGAAAGACAGTCCTGATATTTGTCCGGAGAGCTTTCACGCAGAGAATAGATGAGCTGCATTTCGATGTCGGACACACCATCTTCCGGGTTAAAGTACCACGGAAGGAACGCAAGGATAGACACCTGCAAATAATGCAGCTTTTTATTGTCGAGATTATCGACGAAGAGAATCACGTTCTTGCGTTCTGGATTGATATAACAATCCACATTAAAAGACTTGCGGTAAAACGCCTTTACCTTATCAAGCTGGTGATAACCGGGATAGCAGGCGGGCAACTTCTCAATCACCCGCATATTCGCCAAATTGCTTTCCTGGTCAGCAGTAAAACTGTGAATCACAACTTGGTTGGACGCATCCCCCAAATCATATGCGTTGCAAATCGCTCTTGCTGCTGCATCAACAGACGCATTGGATATTTGAGATGAGCTATAACTGCTCCTTCCGAACCGAAGATGAATGCTTTCCCCGTCTTTCATGCGAGGTGCAACCAATGCACGAAGCGTCGCAAGAAAAGAATTGTCATTGCCAAATCGCTCACCATCGATGTTACGGAAATAATTATTGGCAGCATCCGTTGTCAGCGGGGTTGACGCAATGCTTGTTTTGAACATAGAAACACCTCACTTTATATTCTCATGGTGGGGGAGACCGGGGTCGAACCGGCACGGGGATTACCCAGCGGATTTTAAGTCCGCTACGTCTGCCTATTCCGTCACTCCCCCATAAAAGAGCCGCCCGAAGGCGGCTCCATTTGGGTATGTAACTTAGGCGTTATCAGCCTTGACCACGTTCAGCAGGAAGCACTTCTCGGTGATGCCGAAGCTGGCGAAGGTCTTGTCGAGGTCGCCGGGGTTCAGGGAAGAACCATCGAGGTGCATCACACCACGGGTATAATCCACGCCGTTGGCCTCAAGGCAGGCACGCAGGGTGGTATTCTCGTCGATGATAACGGACTCGCGCTTGACATTGTTGCCGACAGTAACCTTAATCATAATCAATTCTCCTTTAATTCATTAAATTGGGTGTTGGATTTTTGAAGAACAAAGGGGCGGCAAAGCCACCCCCAGTTTCTTACTGAGCGACAGTGATGTTGCTCATAACCTCGGCCTTCTCAGCCGCAATCTCCTCAAGGACAGCGGGCAGTTTCTCCTCAAGCTTGTTCAGGTTGATGATGGCGGTACCGATGCGGTCGGCAACCCACTCCTTGATGTCGCCATCGGTAGCACAACCGGCGACCATAGTGATGGTGGCGTACTTGTCATCGTCGTGAGACTCACGACCGAAAGATGCACCGACCTGATTGATGTTGCCGCAACCCTCAGTAGTTCCGATAGCAAAGATAGGCTCCTTGCCATCCTCACCACCCATCAGGGTCAGGGCATTGGGACGATACTTCTCAATGGTCTTGATGTCCTCCAGCTTCAGAGCGGAAGTAACGACGATTGCGTCCCCTGCGATTACGATTTTTGCCATAGTTATGTACTCCTTTATATTTAGTGTACCCTTTCGGGCCTGGTGATGCCGGCGGGAGTCGAACCCGCGTTACCGCCGTGAAAGGGCGGTGTCTTAACCGCTTGACTACGGCACCATATTAAAAGGCATGAGAAAACCCGTTAAGGAAACTTAACGGGCTAACTCATGAATTCAACTTTGTTTTCTCCCGCACCACTTTCGTGGTGCTTGTTCTTTGTGGGTCAGAGATTAGATACAGAAAGCCGGGGCGAGCCCATAGGAATACCTTGCGTAGGTGTAGTAGTAAGCGTTGCCGTTCGTGTACACAAGGCAGAAGTTGGAGCTGGTGCGGTAACAAGGGGAACGCAACAGCGTATATTCATCACTGCCATTTCTTTTCTTACCCCAAGGCACATCTTCCTGACGGTAATATTCGTACCAGTGCCCCTCTCCAGGCGCTGAAAAGATATTCCGTCCATAGAGCTCCTTTTTCGGACTTTATCCAAAACTTGTCCTCTGTTTCAATGATAGTGTTGGAACCATCATAAGTGTTGGCAGTCTGCTTGATAACTGGAACCGCAAGCTCAACGATTTCATCCGGAAGTAATCTATATACTTCGCCAGCCGGGTCGTTCATCAGATAACGGAGATATGTTTTCTCCCACGAACCTTCATTGGTATCATCTTGATTCCACGGGTATCGTTTCGGCATGCAGTCCACCATTTCCCATGTCATAGGGACAACGATACCGCCTCTTGTCCTGTCATGATTGAATCCAATAATTCGAAACTGGACATTGGTGCCATCTTTTAGACACGCATTTTTATAGTCACCGACTTTGAACATGGCCGGCGCCATACTCCCACATCCCTTGAGCGACTGCCAAGGACAACTGTCCAAACACGCTGGCATATTCGCAAGCCTCCTTCTATTCAAATATGGCGGCGAGGGTGGGATTCGAACCCACGGTGCGCTCCTCGCGCACGGCGGTTTTCAAGACCGCTGCCATAAACCAGACTCGGCCACCTCGCCAGATATGATGGGGACTATTGAACTTCCCCATCAGTATCGTCACACTCGTACAACCCATCCATATCATACGGATACTCTGTATATACTTCCTCTCCGGTTTCATCATCCGTGATAAACATTGGCCGATATACTGGGAGCCTTTGCTCAAAACCAAGATACTCAAGGAAGTAGTCCAGAATCTCATCTATTATACCGGGGCCGTAGTAAGACTCGATATCCACACCGTCTTCCAAATCCATGAGTACAACCTGGAGAAAGTCACACAGAGCGAGGCGAAGTTCATCCTCTCGCTCATACACAATATCCTCCATGTCATGTTTTGTGGAGTTCTCATCTTCATCTTCTATGGGAAATGGATAAGACTTCTCGGAGTTAACCTGAACCGGGAAAAGGTACTGCGCATAACACTTCTTTGCTGTCTGCTCACAATCCTTTGGATTGATTGCACCCTCTTCGTATTCAGGTGGCAGGTCACCCTTGCATACAAAGAACGTCGGGTATCCATAATCCTCTGTGAGATAGATTGCATATTCCGTATCGGTATTCTCGGCAATGGCTACCATCTCCTCGGTTAAGCGGTCTTTTATTTTTTTGGAAGAAAGACCAAACTTCGTTTGCTGGGATATGAACATCTACTCCCATGTGAATACCCCCTTCGTATGTTTTAGAACCCTAAGAACTTGCTCATTTCATTATCATCTGCTGGCTCAAAGTCAGATGTCACGCCATAAAACGTACATTTTGTGTAACTTCTCCAAGGTGCCTCTTCTGTACTATACTTAGGCCCGTAATAAATTCTACTTCCCTTTGCATAAAAGCAAAAATCTTCTCCGTGTTCAACCCAGTCAACATCCTCGTCAATTGGGCTTACTCCATTGCCAAACCTGAACCCATGCTCATCAAGAACCCTTGCCATTTCCATATACGCTTCTACTGTTGGGCAATTGATTACCACGCCATTTTCATTGGCCAACATTTCTATTTCAAAAGGTTTTCCCACACTCAAGTCACCTGCCTTATACCGTACCTGAGAATTCATAACGAATCACCTTAGTATTTAAGGTATGCCGTTCCAGAATCTCAATCAGTTTATCCTCAACGCCATCAAGGAGGTCACTGTATGTACTTCCATAAAGACTGGCGTCATTATCAGGTTCCCGCTCGTCATCTTCCGGACTGGGAACTTTGATATTATATTGTGTGAGGGGGTTGCTGGTTCACCAACCTCCACCAGCAGGATGCACACTATAAAAGTTCCCACCTTCTATGGGAACCAAACCCCGCGCCAAGCAGCATTTCTTGGCTAACCCATCCACTTTCGGTTTAGTGGTAACCGTTAATCGCTGAAGGGCTATCAGCTATCCCGCACCTCTCCCCGGATAGTGGGGTGGTTACGGAATTCCCACCACGGCAATACCGTGGGGCTGGTGGAGATAATGGGGTTCGAACCCACGACCTATGGCTTGCAAAGCCATCGCTCTCCCAACTGAGCTATATCCCCGTAAAAATACAGCATAAAACTCCAGGTCAACTCCGCTGCATGGCATTCCCCACACTCATACTTCCATGTCTCGGATAACACGAATACGCTTCAGGTTCCGATGCCTGAAGCACGAATGCCGTTCCCACTGGTGGAGATGGTTGGATTTGAACCAACGATGAGGCAGGATACTCCGATTGAGCATAGCCCACCTGCGTTACCAACTTCGCCACATCTCCATATCAGGGCAGCCTATTGGCCACCCCTCTATATAAATCAAACTCGCTACCGCCCAGCCAAGTGGCACCCCCAGCGGTCACATACTCACCCGACAAACCATGACTCTTGGATTTTGTAAAGCCTTACTCGTTATGATTTTAGCTTTGCTCTTTCATCAAAGAAGAACTTTGAGTGTTGAGCCTTTAGCCTTAAAACTTTGAGCGTTGAGCGTTACAGTCAAAATTGATTTCATAATCTGCCCCGCCCATATATTACGGCGGGAAGTATTATAAAAACCTCTGTAATTCCCAATTACAAAGTTTTCTTCATAAGATAGCTTATCAGGCTATTGCATCATTCTTTTTGTCTTTACTTATCTGTACGATGCTAAACAGAGAAGGAGCATGATTCAGGGTTTTCGGACGGCAGCGAGATTGAACGCATGTTTAATACTCGACTGTGATTTACGTCAGCGCATTGGATACGGAAAGCGCAGAATCAATATCTACCATGAACCCATTGATTTCCTTTTCCAGCCGCTCCATTTCAGCCTTGATTCCAATGGGGTCAACGATTTCAAAAGTTTGCGCCGCAATAAAATCAGCTCGTGTCTTTTTGATATCCTCGGAAGCGTTCTTCATGTCGGTGTTTCCATACAAGGATTTGATATATTCATCAGCACGCATCTCCAGCATCTCTCCATTGTTCTGATTTGCCTCATTGCGTGCTGCACGGTTATCCCGCTCCAGTCGCTTGAGCAGCGTTTGCAGCATCTGAATACCGTGGTTTTTCATTTCGATTGCCTCGGCAACCGTGTACTCTTTCCCGCCAACCGTAACTTTAGTCACAGCATTGGAAAGCACAACCGCACGCTTAATGGCGTCGCGGCGCTTGATGAGGTCAGTCACCCTCTGATAACCGGATTTGATTTCATCGCAGTATGCAGCCACCGTCATTCCGTTTACTTTGTCATTGGAATGCTTATTGGCAAACACATACCCCGTTTCCCCGATGCATTTGGTGATGCGTGCGTCCAGAGTTTTCAGCTCGCACAGCGCCTTATGGATTGTCATTTTTCAGTGGTCATAAACCTTACTCCTTTAACTTTAAGAATTGATATCACTTGCCCGACTCAATAAGAGTTTTGAGAACTTTGCCAGGCTTAAAACTTGGAACCTGTTTCGCAGGAATCGGAACTGGCACATTTGCCCGTGGATTTCTACCTGTTCGCGGCGCTCGATGCTTTACCTCAAAGGTTCCAAAGTTCGCGATTTGAACCTTATCGCCGGCGGCCAGCGCCTCAGTGATGATTTGGAAAACTGCATCAAGCATGACTTCCGAATCCTTTTTCATAAACCCTGTTCTCTGTGATAGGATATTTACCATCTCATCCTTGTTCATTGGAACCTCCTTCTTAGCAGAATATCCTCGAAGATAAAGAGCCGGATATCCACACCAAGTGACACATCCGGCCATTGACAAGAGCACTTTCTGCACACCGACTCATACTGCCGGCAAAGTTGTCTGCAAATCCAGCTCATTTACTCGTTCATCAATACAATGTTGGAACTGTGAACCAGATAAGTAGTCCCGTCAATCACGACCTGAATCTGGTCGCCGTCCTCATAATCTTTCCATGAACTCACGGTTCCGGAAATAATCGACCCATCCGGCATAGAGATAATTGCACGGTCAAAAAGTGTAGGTTGTATCGAACAACTGTCGATTCCCACACCCTGATAGTGTACCGAGAATCAACAGGGCGGCTGCAACAACAAAACCAAACCATTTCACGCGCTTTTCCATAATCAAACCTCCCCATATTGTTCAAGCTCTTTTCTGGCCTCCCGCATAGTGTCAGCGGAAAACTGAAACTGCCCATTCAGAAAAACCTCGATATGCCCATCTACATATCGGAACTCATACATAATGACCACCTCAATCTTCCCACTCGCGGCTGATAACGAAATCGTACCGCTCCGTGATATCATCGATGTAGTTGTTGTCCGGGTTATAAATCAGGTAGGTCAAAATTACCGTTCCATCACAATACTCCTGGTCAATGGAACGGTAGCTGATATAGTTATAATTTTTATCGGCGGCATTCAATATTGCGCCATCGCCGGTCTGCCCATTTGTGACAAATCCGATGCAACGCTCAATGATTGTGGTTCCTTTTCTGGACTCCAAAATATCTGCTGTCAGCTCGGAAGAATCATACAGCTCATAATTCGTCAGCCCATTTTCCTCCATCTCCGAAAGGAACAGCTCTTCTGTTTCGAGATAATCCACCTCTTCCAAACGGATTGCGCTGTTCTGCGTCTGCCTGAACTCCAGCCAATACCCGGTACCGTCTTCAAATGTAATTTGAGCACCATATTCTGTGATGTCCAAATCAACATGACCAGGGTCGATTTCTCCACTGGAAACCCCGGCTGACATAAGGAGCGCCATCAACATTGCGAACAGTTTGACCATCATACGAAAGCCTCCTTGATTTTTTAATGGGAGGGATTTCACCTCAATAAAAACCGGTCATGACTCCGATTTTATTTTCCATCTCTAATCCCCCAAAGGATGCACTTTTATCTACGCCGAAGCGTTACCCACGCAGAGGCAGCATTTCCCCCGCTTGACCACATTAAGAATCAGGCCCCTACCCCAACACTCTCGCAGCCGGCGGCGCCCCGTAATGGCTTTCGGGTTTTGGATGCCTCCTCACCTACCATCACCAATACGGGGGCTAAGCGTTAGGCGGGAACCACGCCCCACGGAATCGTACCGTGCCAGCCTTACGGCATCGAACCTCGCCTCAGCGTTAACCAAACCTGACCGATAATCAGATAAGTCCCGCCGAACCCATACTTTCGGAATTCTATAAATCCCGGTATCCCAAACCGCTTAATCACAGGAAATCATCTGCTCAAAAATCTCCGGCGTGACAAATCCTTTATCTCTGCCATTCAAATTGCTGAAGATTCTCTCAGCGGCCTCTCGCCTTAAAACCGCATATCGGCCAGTTGGATAAACTCCGCGCTGGATTTCCACATTGGAAGCTGCGTTTGGTTTGCTGGTTGCCTCAATCAATGTAAAACCCTGTGCCATGTTCTGGCGGCACTCGTCACAAGGCTCATAATCAATTACCATGTGCATTGGGGCGGCAATGTCCTCGCCACCTCTGCCTTTCAAATACCCCATGAGGGCGACCTCGTTCTTCTCACGGCCACACCAGAAACATACAGGAATTGTCGGATTCACTCCGTGTTTTGGGGACAGCAAAATTGAATCCATACGCAAAGCCTCCTTTCAGCGGCGACTTTCAAACTGCACCATATCCCGTCCGGCAAATCTCGTATTCTTCAAAGTTAGTTTTTGTTGTAGATTTCGGCGGCGATGTTATGCAGAATGAAAATCAAGGTTTAGTAAATCACGATTTCTTTTGCAAAAAGCAGGTAGAATGCCATCGGCGCAAAAAGCACAACCGCTGTGCAATCTCTATCTTCCACAGTCTGGCCGTGATAGGCCATGAGAACTACCAGACCGCAAATCGCCAACAGAACAAGCCCCATCAGCTTTTGAATAATCAACTTCTGGTAATAGCCTTTAGACTTTCTTCTCTGACGACAGTCACGTTGTGACCGGCCATATGTACTTGCCATAACAAACCTCCTGCCTTTCAAATTCCCCACTCTGCATTTCTCATACGGGCTTGTGACCGTCAAAGGCTGCATTACGGTAAACCGCCTTGGCTCCCCACCTCATTTAACGCCGCCAATTTCCCTTTTACCTACGGCGTACCAAAACGATTTCAAAAACCTCAAACTCAGTTATGATGGATAATCAGCCGAGAGCGAGAAGTCATCTCAGTATCAAAAGCCGCCACAAGAATGGCATTGGTCGCAGCGATGGCGCATCTGTCACACTCAATGTGCATCCCGCGCTCGCAGCAAACCCGACAGGAATATTGAAAACCCGATTCGCCTCTTTCTTATTTCTGGCATCATACTGGAATTCCACGCCGACCTGCTCAAACTTTGTCACAGTTGCGCCTCCTTATTCGATTTTTCTCTGCTCTGCATTTCCACGGGCTTGCAACCGTTCATCAAAAGCCATGATGAGCTGCATTAGAGATGGCTGGAAAGCCACAGATTGCGGCTTTATCTTCCCGCATGGGGCGCTTTCCGTCAGCGTCCAACCACTCGCCGGGTCTATATTTATAAAACCCCATACGGTGTAGCCGGTTCATCTCTCACCGGCAGTATCCCCTGTCGCAAGGTTGCCGCGTCTGCGGCTATATCTGAATTTCCTGCGCATCAAAAACCCAAACATAACCCCTTCAACGGATTAGCAATAGTTGCAAGGGCGCGGGCAGATTTGAAAAACCCACCGACCGCCACTCAGGGCGGTTTCGTCTTAATTTTCAAAGACTCATCAGGGCGGTTACTCAGGCTGCGTCTTTCTTGGTTTTGAAATCCACCTCATAGGACTTACCGGTCACAATGCGGTGGCAAACCTCAGCCAGATAATTTCTGAAATACCGGTGATTGGCGCAAGTCACAGTCAGCGCCTTACGGTTTTTCTTTGCATACACGGAAAGCAGGAAATTCACATCGTGGGAAGTTGCCTTATACCCCTCACCCAGCATGGCGGTGATAACCGTCTGAAGGGTCTTGAGCAGGTTGGTCTTGCTGGTCGGGTTCTTGCCCATATCGAACTCACGGGCAATCTCGCTCATAGAATAACTGTCATTGACGGACTTCGGGTCAACACCCAAATCCACACACTTCTGCGCAGTCAACAGGAAATTCATCTTCTGCGCGATATGGCTCCAATTCTCATTGGCGCCGATGGAGCCGCAATACTTGTGCAGCTTGAACAGGTCGATGGGCCGCTCTTTGTCCACGATACTCCGGACAGGAACCTTGTCATCGCCCTTTTGCTCGTCCTGACGCCGATAGTCACAAACATCAGCGTTGTGACAGCGGTGAGCATGGGATTTTCAGTGTTCTTGCAGTCCTCAAAGCACATATCTCGGACAGTGGCGGTATACTCGTTGACCGTGTCGGTCAGCTTGGTATCCGCCTTGGTTGCGTCCTCATACTTGCCATTCTGGATTGCCTCGTTGTACTCTTTGACAAGGGCTTCCGCATCAGAGCGCAACTGTGCCAATTTGGCGGTGTTTTCTTCTCTGGTCATTTTGAAATCCCCTTTCATATGATTTGGGTGATAACAGGTTTATCACTCAAGCGAACCGCCGAGGCGAAAAACCTCGGCGGCTCAATCAATGATAAACCCATTTAGCATGACGCCGGCTCTGCACTCGGACTATGGGGAACATACTGCCCCAAATGACCGTTGCAGTTTCTAACGGCGTGCGTATCATTCCTAATACTCATACCATCATGGGGAATTGTCTTACATTCGCAATACTCAACCAAATCCGGGTTTCATACCTGATGCCCTCATTTTCGGCTCCTCGGAGCGCAACACCCTTGGGTGGAAAACTCGGACGATACTAATAACCATCAAAGGTTTTTCTCGTATAGCCATCCGTTACGCAAGCCGCGCTTAGGTTCATAGGCGCAAACCTCCGGGCATTTTCACAATCTGGACCCCACGGCCTAACTCCGTGGCACCGGCGACGGCGGATTTTATCCGCAAAACTGCGATTTATCGTCCCTCAGTCGGACTGCCCTGATTTTTATAGTTGTCTGGGAACAGTACCACAACTTGTCTTGCCATACTCTGGAAGTGGCGGACATCTCCGCTTGTATTCCCATAGCGTGACTCACTCTGCGTTTCTCAATCGGGCTTGTGACCGACTATGGCCGCATTAAATCAAATACTCGGAAACTTGCGCTTCTGAAAACCCCTTAAGCGCGGCGGTGGGGTGGGGCTGCAACCCCTGCCGCTGTGGGTCTGTGGGGCTGTCCCCTGCAACCCTAACCGCAGAGGGGCAACCCCTGCCGCTGTGGGTCTGTGGGGCTGTCCCTGCAACCCCTAACCGCAGAGGGGCAACCCCCTGCCGCTGTGGGTCTGTGGGGCTGTCCCTGCAACCCTAACCGCAGAGGGGCAACCCCCTGCCGCTGTGGGTCTGTGGGGCTGTCCCTGCAACCCCTAACCGCAGAGGGGCAACCCCCTGCCGCTGTGGGTCTGTGGGGCTGTCCCTGCAACCCCTAACCGCAGAGCAACCCCTGCCCCCTGGGGCTGTCCCGCTAACCGCAGGGTCACCCCCCTGCCGCTGTGGGTGTGGGGCTGCTGTCCCCGCAGAGGGCAACCCCTGCCGCTGTGGGCAGTGGGGCTGGCAACCGCAGAGGGGCAACCCCTGCCGCTGTGGGTCTGTGGGGCTGTCCCTGCAACCCTAACCGCAGAGGGGCAACCCCCTGCCGCTGTGGGTCTGTGGGGCTGTCCCTGCAACTGTGGGGCCCTGCAACCCTAACCGCAGAGGGCAACCCCCCCCTGCCGCTGTGGGTCTGTGGGGCTGTCCCTGCAACCCAACCGCAGAGGGGCAACCCCTGCAGAGGGTCAACCCCTGTCCCTGCAACCCTGTGCAGAGGGGTCTGTGGGGGTGGGGCTGTCCCTGCAACCCTAACCGCAGAGGGGCAACCCCTGCCTGTGGGCTGTGGGGGGTCTGTGGGGCTGTCCCTGC
>VOFD01000008.1_pt1 | contig 68000 bp, 50 predicted proteins | sample 5384101 | NCBI WGS metagenome assembly VOFD01 (sample SAMN12384723, study PRJNA508395) | human gut metagenome | isolation source: healthy gut C | host: Homo sapiens
GCTGAACAATCCGTGGCTGAATTACTCCGTATACCTGTGCAACACTTTTGCTCCGGGCGTACTGATGCTGCTTATCTTTATGATAACCGTCTACTCCATCGGGGTGGAAATCAAGGACCGTACCGCCCGCGAATGGTTGCGCACGGGCAACGGTTCCATCTGGATATCCCTTGCCGGAAAGCTGCTGCCGCATACAGCCGTATTCTTCCTTATGGGAATCTTATACAACACATACCTGTACGGTTTCCTGCATTTCCCCTGCAACAGCGGGATACTGCCGATGCTGCTCGCCACGCTCTGCCTGGTGCTGGCATCGCAAGGCATGGGCATACTGATGATAGGTACTCTGCCCACCCTGCGTCTGGGACTCAGCTTTGCTTCCCTATGGGGCGTACTGTCGTTCTCCATGTGCGGACTGTCATTTCCCGCCATGGCGATGCATCCCGTACTGCAAGGCCTGGCAAACCTGTTTCCCCTGCGCCATTACTTCCTTATCTACGCAGACCAGGCCCTGAACGGCTATCCCATGATTTACTCGTGGATGAACTATGTGGCACTGCTTGTTTTCATGATGCTTCCTTTCCTTGTGGCCCGCAGGCTGAAAGAAGCATTGATACACTATAAATACCTACCCTGATGAAACAGATTACCTTCAAACAGAAAGTAGTACAAGGCATATACGACCTGTTCTATGTATGGAAGCAGGAATTACGCAACCTCTTTCGCGATCAGGGTGTGCTGATATTCTTTGTACTCGTTCCGTTGACATATCCTTTGATATACTCGTTCATCTATACCAACGAAACAGTCCGTGAAGTGCCTGCCGTGGTGGTGGACAACTCGCGCAGTTCCCTGAGCCGGGAATATCTGAGGAAAGTGGACGCCAGTCCCGAAACAAGCATCGTGGCGCATTGCGCCAATATGGAAGAAGCCAGACTCATGCTGAAAGAGCGCAAGGCATACGGCATCATCTACATACCCTCCGGTTTCAGCGATGACATAGTCCGGGGCAAACAGACGCAAGTCAGCATCTTCTGCGACATGAGCGGACTGCTCTATTACAAGGCATTGCTCACTGCCAACACCAACGTATCGCTCGCCATGAATGCGGATATTAAAATGGAACGTGCCGGCAATACTACCGCCCGCCAGGATGAAATAACAGCCTACCCCATCGAGTATGAGGACATAGCCATCTTCAACCCCACCAACGGGTTTGCCGCCTTCCTGATACCTGCCGTACTCATACTGATTATACAGCAGACACTGCTGCTGGGTATCGGTCTGGCAGCCGGAACAGCCCGCGAGCAAAACCGGTTCAAAGAATTGATTCCTGACGACCCTCATTACAACGGAACACTCCGTATCGTCATGGGAAAAGGATTGAGTTATTTTATGGTCTACTCGCTGGTAGCCGTGTACATACTATGTGTAGTACCGCGCCTTTTCAGCCTCAACCAGATAGCAATTCCCAGTGTGCTGGCTCTGTTTGCCCTGCCCTACCTGACAGCCTGCATCTTCTTTGCAATGACAGCATCCATTGCCATACGCAACCGGGAAACCTGTATGTTATTGTTTGTGTTTACTTCCGTACCGCTATTATTCCTCTCCGGCATCTCCTGGCCGGGCGCCGCAATGCCCGAATTCTGGAAGTATTTTTCCTATATCTTCCCTTCCACTTTCGGAATCAACGGCTATGTACGCATCAACAGCATGGGAGCCACCCTCAACGAAGTAGCCTTCGAGTATCAGGCCCTATGGATACAAACCGGAATTTACTTCCTCACCACCTGCCTCGTCTACCAGAGAAAGAGAGGTTAGCGATTAGTGTTATCACTAATCCCTAACCGCTAACCTATAGCATACCGGCACTGTGCTGTTGCCTACGCGATAGATGCCGAACTTGAAGTAGTAGCCGTCGTCGTCGTTGCGCCCTATCAGGATTTCTTCGTTATTCACAATATGCTCTTTAACGGTTTTCTTTTTGTCGGCATACTCCATCTGCACATCCAGCTTACCCGGTTTCACGATGGTTTCGGCTTCCTTGCCGTAGGTGGTCCAGTCGATGTGAATGCGGAAAGTCACCCAGCAATCTTTGGGGAAGTCGGCAAAAGGCATTTTATAGGCTATCGTAGAAGCCTTGTATTCGGAAGTAACGGGCTTCATTATCGGAGTCTTTTCTGGATTGGCATTGCAACGGTCGTCTTTGTCGGTCAGCCAGCGGCGGTCCGAATTGGCCTTGATGTAGAACCAGCCGCCGGAAAATCCGAAAGCCAACGGCGGATAACCGCCCTGCTCTACCAGCCAGCCGTTTTTCTTTCCTGCCTTATAAACAGGATTTCCCTTTTTATCTTTCACCGGATTTCCCTGCTTATCCAACTTTGCCACCTTTTCATACCCGGTATTCTTCTTGAAGATAGTAGTTTTATCCAACTCTATGAACTCGTCAACGGTCAGCTTCTTCACTTCACCCTCAGGAGTCTGCACAAGCGTGCGGTCGGGCATGCCGTGCCATTGGGCAAAAATGGTGGACACATTGCTGTTCAAATCAGACGGGATATATACGGAGAACTCATAGTCACGCGAAGCCCCTTGCGGGCAAATGCCTTTTCCGTGATGATATACGGTTTTCGTAATTTGCGCTTTCCGGTAAGCATCCGCCGGTAGTCCGTTAAAATCCGCCGAAGTGGCATAACAATAAGAAAGCTCGGCACGGCCTTTGGTTTCTCCCTTGCCGTATCCCTCCAATGTGTTGTCCTCCCGACGCAGTTCGAAACGGTAAGAAGGCTTGCCGTTGAACAGACATGTGAAATCCCGCTGAATCGCGTGTTTCTTCTTTGCACCGACAGCCACCCAACGACCGTCTATAATCTGGTCGATACGTGCAGAGTCTGCCTGAACATTCACCCGTTCGGTCAGAGGAACCAACGTTTCAGCGCCTTTGGTTTGTGCGGTCAGCGTTGCCATGCACCCCGCTGCCGTCATCATGCAGATAGCAAAAATGTTTTTCTTCATCCTTATTTGATATTAAACTTAAAAACGATGCGGCAAAAGTACGAAAGCTGCGCCTCACACCTATCCCCTATTTGTTTCGGAAAACCCTATATTTGTGCAAATACTCTACAAGATATAGAAATTCTGAAAGATATTAGTATCTTTGGTCCATCATAAATTTTACGGTTCAATAATGAGTATCCTGAAAAAGATAACAACCATCCTGTTTATTTTATGTATAACGGGAGTCTCTAACGCTTATCCGGAAGCTTGGGGACAGATAAACTTTTCTTATATATCCATTAACGACGGTCTGTCACAAAGCACGGTCTTCTCCATAGCGCAGGACAAGCTCGGCAATATGTGGTTCGCCACCTACGACGGCATCAACAAGTACGACGGATACACATTTACCGTATATCAGCACGATGAAAACGATCCCAACAGCATCGCCAACGACATCTCCCGCATTGTTATGACCGACAGCAAGGGGCGTGTATGGATCGGCACCCGCGACGGTCTGTCGTATTATGACGAGGAAAAAGACAAGTTCCAGAACTTCTTCCTCGAAAAAAACGGCAAGCACCTGCAAGTCAACGGCATTGTGGAACTTTCGCCGGAGCGGCTGCTTATCAGCACGCTCGAAGGACTGACTATGTTCGACATCCCCGCATCCCGTTTTGTAGACGACATATTCGGCACGGCAATGCACAAAATGGTTGCATCCGCCCTGTACAGACATGACGACCAAATCTATATAGGCACACCGTCGGACGGTCTGTACTGCTATTCCATTCCGAAGAATACACTCGAAAAACTCGCTTACATTCCAAGCAGCAAGCAAATCCAAAGCATCCTGCAGCAATCTCCTACCCGTATATGGGTAGCCACGGAAGGTTCCGGCCTTCTCCTTGTCAACCCCAAGACCCGGGAAGTCAAAACATACAGGCATTCCCCTTCCAACCCGCAATCCATCAGCTCCAACTATATTCGCTCACTGGCACTGGATTCACAAAACCGCTTGTGGATAGGAACTTTCAACGATCTCAACATCTACCATGAAGGCAACGACTCGTTCATGTCCTACAGCAGCAATCCCGTAGAAAGCGGCAGCCTGTCGCAACGCTCCGTACGCAGTATCTTCATGGACTCGCAAGGCGGCATGTGGCTGGGAACGTATTTCGGCGGACTGAATTATTACCACCCCATCCGCAATCGCTTCAAGAACATAGAGCACATTCCGTTCAAGAATTCGCTGAGCGACAATGTTGCAAGCTGTATCGTCGAGGACAAACAGAAGAACCTTTGGATAGGAACCAACGACGGCGGCTTGAACCTCTACATCCCCGGCACTCAGAAGTTCATCCACTACGCATTACAGGAAAGCCAGCGCGAAGACGGCTTAGGCTCCAATAACATCAAATCCGTATACGTGGACGAACCGAGAGGACTGGTATACATCGGCGCACATGCCGGCGGCCTGAGCATCCTGCATCGCAACAGCGGACGCATGGAAAACTTCAACCAGCTCAACAGTCCGTTAATCAATGAGAACGTATATGCCATCCTTCCCGATGGAGAGAACAATTTCCTTTTAGGAACATTAAGCGCTCTGGTACACTTCAACCCGGAAAAACGGAGTTTTACCACCATCACTCAGGAAAATGACGGAACGCCAATCAACGTCCAGAAGATTACTACCCTGTTCCGGGATTCCAAAAAGCGTCTTTGGATAGGCGGTGAGGAAGGCGTGTCCGTATTCAACCAGCATGGAACCTCCATACAGAAAGCGGACATTTTACCCGAATCCACCGCTACGAAAGCATTCACCAATTACATCTACGAGGCAAACAACGGTTTGGTCTGGATAGGTACACGCGAAGGATTCTATTGTTTCGACGAGAAAGCCAAGCAGATTAAACGGTATACCAAAGCCGACGGACTGCCCAACAACGTGGTTTACGGCATTCTCGAAGACTCTTACGGCCGCCTGTGGATGAGTACCAACCGGGGTATCTCATGCTTCAATCCGGAAACGGAGAAATTCCGCAACTTCACCGAAGCGGACGGATTGCAGAGCAATCAGTTCAACACCTCTTCCTGCTACCGCACTTCCGATGGCGAGATGTACTTCGGAGGCATAAACGGCCTTACCACATTCCGCCCGGAACTGTTGCAGGACAATCCCTATACCCCGTCGGTAGTAATCACCAAGCTACAGCTTTTCAACAAGACCGTCCGTCCCGACGATGAAACCGGCATTCTGAGCAAGAACATCAGCGACACGGAAAGCATCACGCTGAAATCCTGGCAGACAGCATTCTCCCTGGAGTTTGTCGTATCGAACTACATCTCCGGACAGCATAATACATTCGCCTACAAATTAGACGGTTACGATAAAGAGTGGTACTACCTCACGGACAGGCATCCGGTGTCCTACTCCAACCTGCCGCAAGGTACTTATCACTTCATGGTGAAAGCCGCCAATAACGATGGCAAATGGAACACCACGCCTACCGTACTGGAAATCGTTATTCTGCCCGTGTGGTACAAGACCTGGTGGGCTGTCATACTGTTCCTTGCCACTTTTGCCGGCTTTGTCACATTCGTATTCCGCTTCTTCTGGATGCGCAAGAAAATGGAAGCAGAGCTTGAAATCGAACGCCGCGACAAGGAACACCGCGAAGAAATCAACCAGATGAAGATGCGCTTCTTCATCAACATTTCGCATGAACTCCGTACACCGCTTACCTTAATTCTGGCACCACTTCAAGAGGTCATCAGTAAAATCAACGACCGCTGGACCCGCAACCAACTGGAATACATCCAGCGGAATGCCAACCGCCTGCTGCACCTTGTCAACCAGCTTATGGACTACCGCCGGGCGGAACTCGGAGTTTTCGAACTGAAAGTAAAGAAAGGCAATGCCTATCGCCTGATACGCGAGAACTTCCTGTATTATGACAAGCTGGCACGCCACAAAGAGATACACTACGCTTTCCACTCCGATTTGGAAGAAAAAGAGGAACTTTTCGACCCTAACTATCTGGAACTGATTGTCAACAATCTTTTGTCCAATGCTTTCAAATATACGGACAACGGAAAGAGTATCGCCGTTACCCTGAAAGAGGAAAACAACTGGCTGATACTGCAAGTGAGCGACACCGGTGTCGGTATTCCTATCAATAAGCAGGGTAAAGTGTTCGAACGCTTCTATCAGATAGAAAGCCAGCATATAGGAAGCGGCATCGGACTGTCGCTGGTACAGCGTCTGGTCGATTTGCACCACGGACGCATCGAACTGGAGAGCGAGCGAAGGGCAAGGGAAGTACATTCTCCGTCTATCTGCCGCAAGAACTGGCTGTTTATAAGGCCACCGAGCTGGCAGGCTCCAACACTTCCAAGGAAGAAGAGCAAGTGTACTCCACCAACTCCAAAGAAATGTATTTCATCGATACGGAGAAAATGGAGAATGAAGCCATAGAAACGGGCGACAAGACGGAACCATCCTTATTGTGGAAGACAATCAGGAGATTCGCCATTATCTCAGCAGCGGTTTGGCTGCATTGTTCAACATACTGGAGGCCGGAAACGGTGAAGAAGCCTTGGAAAAACTGAAGAACCATGAGGCGGACATTATTATCACCGATGTCATGATGCCTGTAATGGACGGCATCAAGCTATGTAAGAATATCAAACAAAATATTCGTACCTGCCACATTCCGGTTATCATCCTGTCTGCCAAAACCGACATAAAAGACCAGTTGGAAGGCCTGCAAGTAGGTGCGGATGATTATATCTCCAAGCCTTTCTCCATCGCCGTCCTCACCTCCAAGATACAGAACATGATGCGCACCCGCCGCCACATGCTCGAGAAGTACGCCAAATCATTGGAAGTGGAACCGGAAAAGATTACTTTCAACGCCATGGACGAAGAGCTGCTGAAACGCGCCGTAAGCATCGTAGAAGAAAACATTGATAATTTTGAGTTCTCTACCGATGAATTTGCGCAAAAGATGAATATGAGCCGCTCCAACCTGCATTTAAAACTGAAAGCAATCACCGGAGAGTCAGCCATCGACTTTATCCGTAAAGTACGGTTCAAAAGGGCTACCGAACTGCTGAAAAGCGGACGTTATACGGTAACCGAAGTCAGCAGCATGGTGGGATTTAATTCATCTTCTTATTTTGCAACTTGCTTTAAGAAGTATATAGGCTGTTTGCCGACGGAGTACATTAAAAAAGTAAAAGGATAGGCCTTATCCAGCAAGGCAATTTTGCTTTTCAAAACACCGCATGTTAGCGTCCGAAACACCGCGTCTTTGCGAGTGAAATGCCGCGCTATAACAGATAAAATCCCTGAGGTTTGCCAAGCAAATGCCTGCACTTTCGGGTGGTAAGGTGTGGAGTTTTAGATGCAACTGTGTAGCATTGCCAATGAAACTCTACAACCGGGCTTCACCCGCTATCCCGCATGAATAAAGAGTTGTGAAAGGTGAAGGAGGTACAGGCTAACATTTTTTCTGATAAGATACTGATAGAATGCACATAAGAAAGGATAGTTCCTATTCATCCGAACACCCCTCTCAGAATACCCCATGCAGCTTTTTTTTAAACAAATACGATATTTCATTCAACAAATTTAATAATAAAATTCAGATTTCAAAGAAAGCATAAACAAGAGAGATTAGCTCTTAGAAATCAATGTAATATATTTGCGGCAAGGAAAATTGAAACTTTTACTAATAAAAAACAACTTAAGTATGAAGAACACTCTTTTTATCTGTTTGTTCGCAATGTTTGCACTCTCCGGATGTGTTGACGACGAAGAAGAATTCGCCACAGGCGGAAACATCAGTCCAGAACTGACGCCTGAGAACAAAGAAAACGCAGTATTGAACACTGCTGTTTTTGACCAACTCAACCTCGACTATCCCGGCTTGGAAAAGTAAAGCAATATCATGAAGCTGGTGAGGACTATCTTGCAGCCAGCGCATTGTTGGAATATTACCGAACACGAACTAATGTTATAAATCCTAATCTCTCATTGGTCGATGTAACTTACAGCGATGCTGATTTATCCAAAGCAAATTATGCATTAGAATATCGTTTTTATGTTAACGGACAACTTGAAGATCCTGCTATAGGAAAACCATATTCTGTAGGAAAAGCAGGAGCTATCAATTGGGCCAATAATCCTAAAGGAACAAGTGCAGAATATCAGAAACAGTTACACCGTCATCAATGGTTCATACCGCAAGCTAAAGTATATCGTGGAACCCATGATGAGAAATATATCAATTCCTGGATTGAAGTATATGGCGATTGGATTGTCCAAAACCCGAAGCCAGAAGCAGGACCTATAGACGAAGGTCCTTGGTGGCAGCTACAAGTAGCGACACGCGTTCTTGATCAAGTACAGCTTTTGGATTATTATAAAACATCTTCCAATTTTACTCCTGAATGGCTCACCACATTTCTGGTATCCTTTGCAGAACAAGCTGATTTTTTGCAGGCGTATCCTTATAAGTCTGGTGGAAACATCCTTATAACACAAGCCAATGCGCTTGCTACAGCCGGTACATTAATGCCTGAATTTAAAAATGCAGAAAACTGGAAGAACAAAGGAAATGAAATCTTAAATACTGAGATACAGCAATTTCTTGCAGACGGTTGGCACAAAGAATTTTCTCTGCACTATCATATTGGAGTAATTGATAATTTTTATGAAGCAATGAAGTTAGCTAATGCTAATGGACAATCAGTAGAGTTTAAAGATGCACTCCGAAAAGCAGTCGAGGTGGTAATGCACTTTACCTATCCTAATTTTTTTTGCCAAAGGTAGCAGCAGTGCCAGCGAAGAGAAATTAGACCAAATAGTTCCTATGTTTAATGATTCATGGAATAAGACTCGTAGTATACTTACTAAAAATTTCAAAAAATACTCAGAAATGTTCCCAGAGAGTGACGAATTGAAGTACATGGCCACATCAGGAAACGGTGGTGCATCTCAAGGTAATACTCCAGGAAACGAAATGAAACTATTTGAAGATGCAGGATTTTATATCATGCGTAATGGATGGGTTCCCGAATCAACAGTAATGATTTTCAGCAATAACAAATTTAATGACGAATCTACCAGTTTTGCTTCTTATAGCCATAACCAGCCGGATAATGGTACATTTGAACTATATATCAACGAGCGAAACTTCTTCCCTGATTCGGGTGTATGTGCTTATGAAAGTAGCGACAAGACCATACAAGGCTACCGTAACTGGCATCGTAAAACAATGCACCATAATACATTGACACTTGATGACCGGAATTGTGAGAAAGCTGACGGTAAGTTACTACAATCTGAAACTAAAGGGAACGTTGAGACACTTGTTTTTGAAAATCAAAGTTATCCCAATATGCGTCATCGCCGTGCCGTATTCTATGTAAATAAGGAGTTTTTTGTATTGGTAGACGAGGGTATCGGCAGCGCGGCTGGTTCTGCAAATTTAAGTTTCAATCTTTGTAGATATGAATCGGAAGTAGAATATGATGCCAATGAAATGGGAGCTCATACTACATTCACAGATAATAATATCGTAGTACGGACATTTACTAACGAAACAGCCACTTTCAATGAAATGGAAGGAAGAGTAGCCTATGTTGTAAAAAATGATGTATTTGACAAGCGCAAAGCTTATCAAATTAAAATAAATAAATTAGCTAATAAAACAGCTCGTTTTATTACGGTTATTTATCCTTGTAAGAAAACAGAAGGACAAACTATTGAAGCAGTATTCACAGATAATGGATACAGTGCAAACGGAGCATCAATCAAAGTAACTATTAATGGTATAGAATACCCATTATCTTATATCTTGCAATCCAATAATTTTTAAAATATGAAATCTAAATTATCAAGCACGTTCAACAAGCTACGAATTATTATGGTAGCTGCATTAACTGTGTTCTGTGTCTCTTGTGATAAGACAGAGACAACAGATACAACAGGGTTTATTCTTCACTATCTGGGTATAACAGATATAGGCCCCAGCATGTCATACACATTAAAAGCACCTGCTTATAAAGGCAGTACGCCTTATGATTTTACAATCACAAAGATTACACTTGATAACGAATCTTTCAGCAACAATGACAACTTTGTGATAAATTCCGAAACTGGTGAAATTACAGTTCAGAACACTGATGAGATGAAACCAGGATTATACAATATTAGCGTAGGTTGCTATTCTAATGGCAAATTCTTTGATTTCAAAGATGCTGTGCAAGTAAATATGCTACTCGCAGTACCCGAAGGTGTATCAGTAGAACCTGCAGAAGTATTAGTAAAAATGGAGGATGAAAATTGGTGGGAAGCCAGTGCTAAAGTAATTACCGATGCAGAAAAGCATGTGAGCATCATCAAATACGAATTTGCAGAGGATGAAAGCAGAGAGTACCGGAAATATTTCACCATTGAAAATGGTATCATTACTTTCAATCCTGACCAGAAAGATAATATCGTTCCTGGTGAAAAGTATGTCTTGAGCCTAAAACTTACCACCAAAGCCGGAGAACATCTCTATCCGGATGCAGTAACATTCAAAGTGATTTCCAAGCCATACAATCTGCAATACAAGCCTAAGGAAGTAAAAGTAGAAAAAAATACAGCACACGAATCACAGTTACCTACTATCCAAGGTTCAGAGGGAATGAACTATTCCATCAAATCTATTTCACCGGAAGCAACCGGATTTACGATTGATGAAAAAACCGGTAAAATTAGCATAGCAGAGAATAGTTTATCTACAATTGGCGCTATCTACAATATCAATGTTATGGTAAGCAACGAATACGGCAGTGCGGAATTCCCCGAAGCCTATACAGTAACTGTTGTAGACTTTATTAACCCTATCGATCCCACAACTTTCAGCTATGTAGTTCCAGAAACTTATGAAGAAATGGAATATACAATACCAGTAGCAGGAGGGCTTATCGGCGATGAAGTAATATATAATTTTGCTGACAACAACTCCGAAGCAATCAAAGAACAAATAGAGAAAGGAAGAATGAGCATTGATATAGAAAGTGGTAAAATTTTCATTGCAAAGAAAAACACATTAGCACCTGGCGATTATACCGTTTCTGTAAAAGCAAGCAATGTTAAAAGCGAAGTTACAACTTCTTTTACACTGACAATCAAAGCTAATCCCAATAAATTTACGTTCTATTACGGTAACAACTTAGGATTGAGCCCGGCAGAGAACTATGCTAATCAATATGAAGTAGATTATGATGGTACTTTTTCTGAGTTAAAAGCTTTGAATTTAACGCCTACAACAACTCTTAATGGCAAAAATGCAAAATGGGAATTAGTCGTTAAGAAAGTATTAGGGGGCAAAGATCAACTATTAGAAACTACAATTAATGAAAATACAGGAACTATTGACTTCTCAAATGCTAAACTACAAAGCGCAGACGTGTGTGTTGGTATGCTTGTAAAAGCAACTGTTGGCGATGGTCCATTAGCTTATTCTGTTACCGCTCCCGTTTTTGTTAGAAGTAGCAAAAAAGCAAGTAAAAATTTAATAAAATACACTCCCTTTGTCATCCAAATGAACCCAAAAACAGGTGGACGCTCGGCAATACCAACAACGGTTGCCTCAGATAATTTAATAATGGACTTCCGTACAAACTTCAACTTCTTCGAGGTCAATACTACAACTGCGAATGGTGTACAACCGTCAACGGCAGGTAGCATAATGAATGATTTATGGGTAAATTTCTATAAAACAACTGGAGCAAACAGTGGCAATGTTAACACTGGTGCTAAAAAGCCTATGTCTTCTTTAGATACATCTAATGGATTTGACAATACAAAGAATTTAGATATGACATTAGGATATTTCGACCAAACAGATAGAAGTATAGTCATAAATCCAGATATGTGGAAATCTGCTACAGGTGAGTATGCCAATGGTGTTTTAATCCCTCAGGTTGCAGTAAGTACCGACGGTAGCGTTCCTGACAAGACAAGAATCATACCAATAGCTATCTGGTTCGATGAAAATTTTGAATAATACTAAAACGACAAATAATTATGTATAAACCAACATATCATACATTGAGCAAAAGAGGGTACATCACCCTCTTGGCTCTCCTCGTTTCCATTATTACTTTTGCACAAGGTGTTACTGTAAAAGGAACAGTGCTCGACGAAAATAAAGAGGCTCTAATTGGTGCTACAATTCAAGTAAAAGGTGAGAACAACGGTGTTGCAGCTGACCTAGATGGTAACTTCACTCTCAAAGTAAAGAAAAACGCCACACTGGTAGTTAGCTACATCGGATACTTGACGCAGGAAGTCCGCCTGCAAGGAAAAACACAGATAACAGTACAACTAACTCCTGACAGCAAAACTCTGGATGAGGTAATTGTCGTAGGCTATGGTACCATGAAAAAAAGCGACTTGACAGGCTCTGTTGCTTCCGTAGCTTCTAAGGACATTGAAGGCTTCCAAACAAGTTCTGTAGCCGGAGCTTTAGGAGGCCAAATTGCCGGTGTTCAAATTACGTCTACTGACGGAACTCCTGGTGCAGGCTTCAACATCAGTATTCGCGGTGTGGGAACATTAACTGGAGATGCCTCTCCGCTTTATATTGTGGACGGATTCGAAGTTTCGGACATAGATTATCTTTCAAACTCCGATATTGAGTCTATCGAAGTATTAAAAGACGCCTCTTCATCTGCTATCTATGGTGCACGTGCTGCCAATGGTGTTGTGTTAATCACTACTAAATCCGGTAAAGCAGGCAAGACAACTATTTCTTACAATGGTTCTGCTACCTACCGTAAAATCTCAAAGACATTAGACCTGCTCTCTCCATATGAATTCGTAAAACTACAAGGAGAAGTCAACGAAGCTTACAGTAGTACTTATTTCAAAGCAGAGAATGACGCAGATGGTAATCCTTATAAATACCAAACACTTGATGATTATATTGGTGTAACCGAGTAGATTGGCAAGGTGAAACCTTCAACCCTACTTGGTCACAAGACCATAACATAAGTATTATGGGAGGAACCGACAATACTAAATACAACGGCTCACTCTCACGTTATGTGGAAAACGGTATCTTCAAAAACAGTGGTTTCGACAGAACTACAGCTAAATTCCGCTTAGACCAGAAGATCAACAAAAAGTATCTTTCAATCTAACGGTAAACTATGCCATGACTAACCGTAAAGGTGTAGGTACATCTGGTGACTCCGGTCGCTTCAACATGTTGGCACAGATATTAAGTGCACGTCCTACTGGTGGTCTGAAAATGACTAATGAAGAACTTTTGGAATCGGCTATTGACCCTGAAATGTTAAGTACTGGTGAAAGCTTGGCACAAGTAAATCCCGTAAAACAAGCAGAATCTGTAACGAATGATAAGCGCGCTGAAATGTGGTCGGCCAATGCAGCCGTAAATTGGCAGATTATCAAAGGGTTGACATTCAAGACAAGCGGTTCCTATAACACAACCAATAACCGTACAGATATATTCTACAGAGATGGCTCGAAAGAGGCTTACCGTAACGGACAGAAACCATACGGAAGAACGCAGATGGGACGTGATGTCCGTTGGACTAATACAAATACACTGACATGGAAAGATAAGGTAAAAAAACACAACTATGATGTGATGTTGGCTCACGAAGTATCTTTTAGAAGCAGTGAGTATTTACTTGGTGAAGCAATGGACTTCCCCTTTGATAATTTGGGTAATGACAACTTAGGGTTGGGAGCTACACCAAGTAAAGTTAATACCAACTATTATGACAAAACTTTACTTTCTTTCTTTGCCCGTGCCAACTATAACTATGACAACCGTTACTTACTGACAGCAACTGTACGTACCGATGGTTCTACTGTATTCTCTAACAAGAATAAATGGGGTTTCTTCCCTCATTCTCTGCCGCATGGCGAGTATCGGAAGAAGCATTTATGAAAGACCTTAAATGGATTTCCAATTTCAAAGTTCGTTTTGGTTGGGGTATTGTAGGTAATGACCGTATCAGTAACTATTTGTCTATGGATTTGTATACAGACAACAAATATGGCATTGGTAATAGTACAGTAACTGTTTTGACACCCAAGCAACTAAAAAATTCCAACTTAAAATGGGAAGGTTCAAGTTCTGTTAACTTAGGTTTGGATTTAGGCTTCTTCGATAATCGTTTGAATGTAACAGCCGATTTCTTTATCAAGAACACTAAAGACCTATTATTAGCACAATCGCTGGCACAGGCAACCGGCTTTACCTCACAATGGCAAAATATCGGTAAGATTCAGAACAAAGGTATCGAATTGAGTATAACCTCTACCAACATACAGACTAAAGAGTTTACATGGAATACCAATTTCAATATCTCATTTATCCGGAATGAGTTAAAAGCATTGGCAGACGGTGCAAGCCACATGTATGCACGTTCTGGTTTTGATAGCAATTTTACCAGTTACGACTACATTGCTAAAGTTGGTGAATCTTTAGGATTGATTTACGGTTACGAATTCGATGGAGTCTATCAATATGATGATTTCTATACTGATACAAATGGTAATTTGGTATTGAAACCGGGAATCACCCAAAACTCACGCTACAGCAAGGATAAGAAAGTAGGCGCCCGCCCCGGTGTTACAAAATATAAAGACCAAGATGGCGACGGCGATATTACAACCAATGACCGTACCGTTATTGGTAATGCCATGCCGAAATGGTTTGGTGGAATCACCAATACATTCGAATACAAAGGCTTCGATCTGAGCTTTATGTTCCAATTCAACTATGGCAATGACATCTACAACGCTACACGTTTATATGCTACACAAAGCCGTAGCGGACGTCGTAATATGCTTGCTGAAGTGGCAGACCGTTGGAGTCCGACCAATGCCTCGAATGTGGTTCCTGCTTACGATGGCTACATCACTAATGATGTATACTCACGTTTCGTTGAAGACGGTTCATTCCTGCGCCTGAAGAATCTGACATTAGGATATACTTTGCCGAAAAAATGGACGAACAAGTTCCATGCTTCCAGACTTCGTGTGTATGCTACCGGTCAGAATCTGTTCTGTTTGAGTAATTACAGCGGCTACGACCCGGAAGTCAATAGTCTGAACAACCCAATGATGCCAGGCTTGGACTGGGGTGCTTATCCTAAGAGCCGTGTATTCACAGTAGGAATCGACCTTCAATTCTAATTCATAAAATAATATACATATGAAAAAGTTTATATACTATATAGGAATTTTAGCCTTATGCCTTCTTCCAGCTGCATGTTCTCTGGAAGAAGAAAGTAGCACTGAAGTAGAAAAAAAATAAATATATGAATGACGCCAAAGAGGCACAAGATGTACTACTTGGAGTATACCGTTCTACTATAGAAGAAGGAATGTATGGTCATCATCTATCCATTTATTTCTCTATGGGAACAGATATTTCACAAGTAGAGGGAAGCACAACTGAAAATTTCCGTATTCTTCCTACGAACGCATATTCTGCTTCACAAGCTGAAGTACAGACCTCATGGGCATCTCTTTATAGCGGAATCTATAATGCAAATGATTTTCTGGAACGCATTTCTGTGAAAATGGATTCGTATAATGAATCCGACAAACAATTGGCAACAATTTATATTGCCGAAGCAAGAGCTTTACGAGCATTGTACTATTTTGAGTTAGTTCGTCGTTGGGGAAATATTCCTTTAATGACTAATACAGCTATGGCTAATCAACACCCCTCAACTTTCGTACAAGCCGACCCTGTTGATGTTTATAAATTTATCGAAGACGATTTATTGTATGCCTGCGATATTCTTCCATATGCCAAAGATGACACTTATCGTAGTAGTAACGATTATCGTTTTTCAAAAGGAGCAGCTTTGGGATTACTCACTAAAGTATATGCCACTTGGGCTGGATATCCCATACAGGACACAAGCAAATGGGAAGCAGCTGCGGAAACAGCACGTATCCTAATTGAATCGGGCAAACATGATTTGCTGACTGACTATGAAAAATTATGGGAAAATACTTGTAACGGAATTTGGGACCCAACAGAAAGTTTAATTGAAGTATCTTTCTATTCTCCCACATATTCAGGAAACAGTGATCCTGTAGGCCGTATCGGAAAGTGGAACGGCGTAAAGACCACAGTCGATGCCGGTCGCAGCGGAAGTACTGCTGCCAACGTTCAGGTTGTTCATTCATTTGTACTTAATTGGAGAGAAGAGGCACAACCCGATGCAAGCACTGGCATAAGTCCCGACAGACGTCAAAATTTGTCTATAGCCAACTATAAACATGGACACAATGACAGCAAAACCGGAGCAGTTTATTTAGGCGATTACTATTTAGCGGCCAGCATTCCAACCGATGATGAAGCCACAGCATTAAGCAAGGATTTAGATCCTGAAAAATCTCAAAAAGCCAAACAAACTTACACGCCGGCCAAATGGGATATTGATAAATACATGGAAAGTATACCTTTTGTCAACAACGACAAATCAACTGTAAACTGGTATGTTTTACGTTATGCGGATGTACTGCTACTATATGCAGAAGCACTGAATGAGTGGAAAGGCGGACCTACCACAGACGCTTATGCCGCTATTAATAAAGTACGGAAACGTGGTTATGGAAATAAGGGCAACTATTCGTTACCAGAAGGTATGGATCAAGCTACTTTCCGAAAGGCTGTTCATAAAGAACGGGCCTATGAATTAGCTTTCGAAGGTCACCGTCGTCTCGATTTAATACGTTGGGGTATTTACTACGAGACCATTCAAGGAACATATAATGAATTGAAAAACTGGTGGAGTTCTGCGAGCTATGTAGTATACGACTACACGAAAAAAGGTCAGCACGAACTGATGCCTATTCCGCAACGCGAAATGGACTTGTGTACCCAGTTCAACCAAAACCCAGGTTGGTAACAACCACCCCAAATACATCTCCAATATGCCCCTCCCCGGGCATATTGGAGATTTTCTAAACTCTTTTTCAACAAAAGTGACATTCAAAGAACGCGGATTAATTGCCTTTTCAACATTCTTGCTACAAGAACCATAAAAAATCCGTTAGCTTTGCTTTCGTTACAAAATCTACTAAAATCAATTATTTTAAAAACGAATAACATGAAAAAGAACCTTGTTCTCTTGGCTTTGGGTGCATTGACTTTCGTGTCATGCCAAACACAACCCAAAGAAGACTACAGTTGGATTAAAAAAGGCTTGGACGCAGCCTCTGCGCAACTGCAATTAACCGCAGAAGAAATTTCGTCCACTAATATGCTGCCGCGTTCTATCCGTACAGGCTATGACATGAACTTCCTGTGCCGCCAGTTGGAAAGAGACTCGCTTACTTTCAAGGACTCGCTCCGTGCGCAGCCTACAGCCGACCAGTTGGGAAAACGCCGTTTGTGCAGCGTTTATGACTGGACCAGCGGTTTCTATCCGGGCTCTTTGTGGTATGCCTACGAACTGACGGGCAACGATACACTGAAAACATGGGCCATCCAATATACCAACCTGTTGAACCCCGTTCGTTACTACACCGGTACGCACGACCTGGGCTTCATGGTAAATTGCAGTTACGGCAACGCAGAGCGTCTGGCTCCTAACGACACCATTGCAGCCGTAATGAAAGAAACAGCCGACAACCTGTGCGGACGCTTCAACGATTCCATCTCGGCTATCCGTTCATGGGACTTCGGAACATGGAACTTCCCCGTTATCATCGACAATATGATGAACCTGGATTTGCTGTTCAATGTAGCCAAGGCAACCGGCAACAACTCTTATAAAGACATCGCCGTAAAACACGCAATGACTACCATGAACAACCACTTCCGCCCCGACTATACCTGCTGGCACGTAGTAAGCTACAACAACGACGGTACGGTAGAGAAGAAACAGACATTCCAGGGCAAGAACGACGACTCTTCATGGGCACGCGGACAAGCATGGGCCGTATACGGCTATACCGCCTGCTATCGTGAGACGCAAGACACTACTTTCCTGAATTTCGCCGTAAAAGTGGCCGACATGATTATGAACCGTGTCAAGACCGACGATGCCATTCCTTACTGGGACTACGACGCTCCCGTAACCGAAGAGACTCCGCGCGACGCATCCGCCGCTTCCGTAACCGCTTCCGCCCTGATAGAGCTGAGCACAATGGTTCCCGACGGAAAGAAATACCTGGATTATGCAGAAAAAATCCTGAAGAGCCTGTCGGGCGACGCCTATCTGGCAAAGGTCGGCGAAAACCAGGGATTCATCCTGATGCACTCTACCGGTTCGCTGCCTAACGGTTCGGAAATCGACACTCCGTTGAACTATGCGGATTACTATTACCTGGAAGCTCTGAAACGCTTCATGGACTTGAAAGGTATCAGCTACAAAAACCTCTAATAACCAGACTGTAAACCAACAAACATTATGAATAAGACTTTTAAATATATCGTCCTGCTGGCACTTGCCTGCTTCGTTGGCAAAGCAAATGCCCAGGAATTGAAAACCGAAGTGTTCTCGCTCCTCAATCTGGATTATCCCGGACTGGAGAAAGTAAAGGCCCTGCACCAGGAAGGCAAAGATGCCGATGCAGCCAAAGCATTGCTCGACTACTACCGTGCACGTACCAACGTGAAGACTCCCGACATAAACCTGAAAAAGGTTACCATCGGCAAGGACGAACAGAAAATGGCCGACGAGGCTCTGCAACATACATTCTTTGCCCACAAAGGCTACCAGCCGTCATTCAACTACGGTGAAGACATCGACTGGAGATACTGGCCGGTAAAGGACAACGAACTGCGCTGGCAGTTGCACCGCCACAAATGGTTTACTCCCATGGGCAAGGCCTATCGTGTAAGCGGCGACGAGAAATACGCCGTAGAGTGGACTAAACAGTACATCGACTGGATCAAGAAAAATCCGTTGGTGAAGGTCGACAAGAAAGAGTATGAAATGACCGGTGACAACCAACTGAAAGGTGATGTGGAAAACGCACGTTTCGCATGGCGTCCGCTGGAAGTGAGCAACCGTCTGCAAGACCAGACCTCACAGTTCCAACTGTTCCTCCCGTCTCCCTCTTTCACTCCGGAGTTCCTGACCGAGTTTCTGGTAAACTACCACAAACATGCCATCCATATATTGGGCAATTACTCTGCACAGGGCAATCACCTGCTGTTCGAGGCACAGCGTATGATCTACGCCGGCGCTTTCTTCCCCGAATTCAAAGAGGCTGCTGCCTGGAGAAAGAGCGGTATCGACATCATGAACCGTGAAATCAACGTACAGGTGTATAACGACGGCGGACAGTTCGAGCTCGACCCGCACTACCACCTCGCTGCCATCAACATTTTCTGCAAGGCACTGAACATTGCCGACCTGAACGGTTTCCGCAACGAGTTCCCGCAGGAGTACCTGGATACAATCGAGAAAATGATTGTATTCTATGCCAACGTTTCTTTCCCCGACTACACCAACCCGTGTTTCAGCGATGCCAAACTCACCAATAAGAAAGAAATGCTGAAGAACTACCGCAACTGGAGCAAGATGTTCCCGAAGAACCAGTTCATCAAATATCTGGCAACTGATGGTAAAGAAGGCGCACTGCCCGAATATCTCTCCAAAGGTTTCCTGAAATCCGGTTTCTTCGTATTCCGTAACTCTTGGGGAACGGATGCCACGCAAATGGTTGTAAAGGCCGGCCCGAAAGCATTCTGGCACTGCCAGCCGGATAACGGTACTTTCGAACTCTGGTTCAACGGCAAAAACCTGTTCCCCGATTCCGGTTCGTATGTATATGCCGGCGAGGGCGAAGTGATGGAACAACGCAACTGGCACCGTCAGACCTGCGTACACAACACCGTAACGCTGAACAACAAGAATCTGGACCAGACCGAATCCGTAACCAAGCTGTGGCAGCCGGAAGGCAACGTACAGATATTGGTTACCGAGAATCCGAGCTACAAGAACCTGAAACACCGCCGTTCCGTATTCTTCGTAGACAACAGCTACTTCGTAATTGTAGACGAAATGGTGGGAAGCCAGAAAGGCTCCATTAACCTGCACTACCAGATGCCGAAAGGCGAAATTGCCAACAGCCGCGAGGACATGACTTTCGTCACTCAGTTTGAAGAAGGAAGCAACATGAAGCTGCAATGCTTCGGCCCCGAAGGCATGACGATGAAAAAAGAGCCGGGCTGGTGCTCCACCGCTTACCGCAAACGCTACAAACGCATGAACGTATCCTTCAATGTGAAGAAAGACAGCGAAGATGCAGTACGTTACATCACCGTTATCTGTCCGATAAAGAACAGCGCAGACGCCCCCAAATTGTCTGCCAAGTTCAAAAACAAGGCATTCAATGAAAACGGACTGGAAGTAGAGGTGAAAGTAAACGGCAAGAAACAGTCTTTAAATTACAAATTATAAAAGCAACATGACGAAAGGGAGTGCCCAAAAATGAAAAGCAAAGCGATAGCGATTTTAGTTTTTGAGCAGTCCCTTTCGTCATAATGAAAAGCGATACATCCCGGTTATGAAAAACAATCTTTCCAATGTACTTCTTCCGTTAGCCACATTAAGCCTCGCTTCCTGTGCCGGCCAGCAAAAAGAAGAACCCAAGCGTCCGAACATAATTTTCATGATGACGGACGACCATACCACACAAGCCATGTCCTGCTATGGCGGCAATCTCCTGCAAACTCCCAACATGGACCGTATAGCCAACGAAGGTATCCGTATGGACAACTGCTACGCGGTCAATGCCCTTTCCGGCCCGTCACGCGCCTGCGTCCTTACCGGTAAGTTCAGCCACGAAAACGGCTTTACGGATAATGCAAGCACCTTCAACGGCGACCAGCAGACATTCCCGAAACTGCTCCAGCAAGCCGGCTACCAGACGGCCATGATCGGCAAATGGCACCTTATCAGCGAACCGCAGGGCTTCGACCACTGGAGCATCCTGAGCGGCCAGCACGAACAGGGCGATTATTACGACCCCGATTTCTGGGAAGACGGCAAACATATCGTAGAGAAAGGCTATGCCACGGACATCATCACAGACAAGGCCATCAAATTCCTCGAAGGCAGGGACAAGAGCAAACCGTTCTGCATGATGTATCATCAGAAAGCGCCTCACCGCAACTGGATGCCGGCTCCGCGCCACTTGGGCATCTTCAACAATACCACATTCCCGGAACCCGCCAGCCTGTTCGATGACTACGAGGGACGCGGCAGAGCAGCCCGCGAACAGGACATGTCCATCGAACATACCCTGACCAACGACTGGGACTTGAAACTGCTGACCCGCGAAGAGATGCTGAAGGATACCACCAACCGCCTTTACAGCGTGTACAAGCGCATGCCTGCCGCCGTACAGGACAAATGGGACTCCGTATATGCGCAGCGCATTGCCGAATACCGCAAGGGCGACCTGAAAGGTAAGGCGTTAATCAGTTGGAAATACCAGCAATACATGCGCGACTACCTGGCTACCGTACTGTCTGTGGACGAAAATATCGGCCGCCTTCTGAACTATCTTGAAAAGACCGGAGAGCTGGACAATACAATCATCGTCTACACTTCCGACCAGGGCTTCTTCCTCGGCGAACACGGCTGGTTCGACAAGCGCTTCATGTACGAGGAATGCCAGCGCATGCCGCTTATCATCCGCTACCCCAAAGCTATCAAGGCGGGAAGCACAAGCAATGCAATCTGCATGAATGTGGACTTCGCTCCCACTTTCCTCGACTTTGCCGGTGTGGAAATCCCGTCGGACATTCAGGGTACTTCCTTGAAACCGGTGTTGGAGAACGAAGGCAAGATACCCGCCGACTGGCGCAAGGCTGCCTATTACCACTATTATGAATACCCTGCCGAGCATTCGGTAAAACGTCATTACGGCATCCGTACACAGGACTTCAAACTGATTCATTTCTACAACGACATCGACGAATGGGAAATGTACGACCTGAAAGCCGACCCGCGCGAAATGAACAACGTGTTCGGCAAGCCCGAATACGCCGAAAAGCAGAAAGAGCTGATGCAACTGTTGCAAGAGACTCAAAAACAGTATAAAGACAACGACCCCGACGAAAAAGTAAACGAGCTTTTCAAGGGCGACAGAAGATTAATGAAAAACAGATAAAACCATTAAATTTATTATCATGGATAGAAGAAGTTTTCTAAAAAACACAGGCTGGTCTTTTCTCGGACTGGCAGCTTCGGGAAGCCTGCTCGGCTCTTGCGTGGCAGGAAGCAAAGAAGCAAAGAAGATTATGCCGTCGGCAAGCAACCTGAAAGTATTCTGGGGCGACTTGCACAACCACTGCAACCTCACTTACGGACACGGCGATATGCGCGATGCTTTCGAGGCGGCCAAAGGCCAGCTGGACTTTGTCAGCGTAACGCCCCATGCCATGTGGCCGGACATTCCGGGTGCAAACGACCCTCGTCTGAAATGGGTAATCGACTACCATACCGGAGCTTTCAAGCGTCTGCGCGAAGGCGGCTATGAGAAGTACGTAAAGATGAGCAACGAATACAACAAGGAAGGCGAATTCCTTACCTTCATCGGATACGAGGCCCACAGCATGGAGCACGGCGACCACGTGGCGTTGAACTACGACCTGGATGCGCCGCTCGTGGAATGTACCTCTATCGAAGACTGGAAAGAGAAAGCCAAAGGACATAAAGTATTCGTTACTCCGCACCACATGGGCTATCAGGGCGGTTACCGCGGTTACAACTGGAAATGCTTCACCGAAGGAGACATCACTCCGTTCGTCGAGATGTATTCCCGTCACGGCCTGGCGGAAAGCGACCAGGGCGACTACCCGTACCTGCACGATATGGGTCCCCGCCAATGGGAAGGAACCATCCAGTACGGTCTGGAGCAAGGACATAAATTCGGTATCATGGCTTCCACCGACCAGCACTCCGGCTACCCGGGCAGCTACGGCGACGGCCGCATCGGTGTCCTGGCTCCGTCACTGACCCGCGACGCCATTTGGGAAGCTCTCCGCACCCGCCACGTATGTGCCGCCACCGGTGATAAAATCATCATCGACTTCCGCCTCAACGACGCTTTCATGGGCGATGTAGTCCGTGGCAACAGCCGTCGCATCTACCTGAACGTAACCGGCGAAAGCTGCATCGACTATGTAGACGTTGTCAAGAACGGCCAGATACTGGCACGCATGAACGGCCCGTTGACCCCGGTTGCACCGGAAGGCGACACCGTCCGCTGCAAAGTAAAAGTGGATTTCGGCTGGAACCGCGAAGAGCGCTATGTGCACTGGCAAGGCAAGCTGTCTGTCAACAAGGGCCGTATCGTAAGCGTTACCCCCTGCTTCCGCGGCGCTGCCTTCACCTCTCCTCAGGAGGGCGAAACCGAATTCAAGACACATGTCAACCGCATCCTCTCCGTAGGCGAGAAGGAAACGGAACTGGACCTGTACAGCAGCAAGAACCCGAATACCACCACCGCAGCCATGCAGGCGGTAATCCTCGACTTGGAGATGCCGAAAGACGGCGTGCTTACCGCAGACTTCAACGGCAAGAAGTTCGAACACACATTGGGCGAACTGCTCGAAGGCTCACGTTCGCACTTCATGATAGGCTGGTTGAGCGAAGCCATTCTCTTTAACCGCGCCATGCCCGAAAGCTGCTTCACCGTAGAGCACTATATGGAAGACAAAGAGCCGCAGCGCGACACCGATTATTATTATGTACGCGTGCGCCAGCGCGACGGACAATGGGCATGGAGTTCTCCTATATGGGCTGAAAGAGTTTGACAATCATGAAAAAATACGCTATAGGAATTGACCTTGGCGGTACTTCCGTGAAATACGCCCTTATCGACAATGAAGGCGTATTTCACTTTCAAGGGAAGCTGCCGTCGAAAGCCGATGTATCTGCTGAAGCGGTAATCGGCCAGTTGGTAACCGCCTGCAAAGAGACAATGGCTTCGGCCCTGCAACTCGGAGTAGCGGTGGAAGGAATAGGTATAGGCACTCCCGGCATTGTGGACGAAACCAACCGCATTGTGCTGGGCGGAGCCGAGAATATCAAAGGCTGGGAGAATCTGAATCTTGCCGACCGCATCGAAGCGGAAACGGGGCTGCCCGTGCAGATGGGCAACGATGCCAACCTGATGGGACTGGGAGAAACGATGTACGGAGCCGGACAAGGCGCACAGAATGTGGTGTTCCTGACCGTAGGAACCGGCATCGGCGGCGCAGTGGTCATCGGCGGCAAACTGTTCAACGGCTTTGCCAACCGCGGCACCGAACTGGGCCATGTGCCCCTCATCGCCAACGGCGAACCCTGCGCATGCGGCTCTGTGGGCTGTCTGGAACATTACGCCTCCACTTCCGCACTGGTGCGCCGTTTCAGCAAGCGTGCCGCAGAAGCAGGCATCTCGTTTCCGGGCGAGGAAATCAACGGAGAGCTTATCGTACGCCTCTACAAAGAAGGAGACAAGCTGGCAACGGAATGCCTGGACGAGCATTGCGATTTTCTGGGGCACGGCATCGCCGGATTCATCAACATCTTCAGCCCGCAACGCATCGTAATAGGCGGCGGACTGTCCGAAGCCGGCGACTTCTATATCCGGAAAGTCAGCGAGAAGGCACACCGCTATGCCATAGCCGACTGTGCCGTGAACACTCAAATCATGGCTGCATCTTTAGGTAACAAGGCAGGAAGCATCGGCGCCGCGTCACTGGTCTTCTCACTAAACACGAAATAGTATGAAAAAGAATTTAGGAATGCTGGCGCTGATTATGGCGTTCTGGTTCACCATATCGTTTATCACCAATATCCTGGGACCGCTCATTCCGGACATTATCCATAACTTTAACCTGAGCGACCTGGCGATGGCGGGCTTTATCCCGACTTCTTTCTTCATCGCCTATGCCATCATGTCGGTTCCTGCCGGACTGATGATCGACCGTTTCGGCGAGAAACCGGTACTGTTTCTGGGCTTCCTGATGCCGTTCATCGGCACTACGCTGTTTGCCTGCATACACACCTACCCCATGCTGCTTGCCTCATCGTTCATCATCGGCTTGGGCATGGCTATGCTGCAAACTGTGCTAAACCCGTTGCAACGCGTTGTAGGCGGCGAAGAAAACTATGCTTTCGTGGCGGAAGTGGCCCAATTCGTATTCGGCATCGCTTCGTTTCTGAGCCCGCTGGTATATACGTACCTCATTCACGAACTCAATCCGGACATATACACGGAAGGCAGGAACTTTTTCATCGACCTGCTGGCAGGTATCACCCCGCCCGACCTGCCCTGGGTATCGCTTTACTGGGTATTCACGTTGCTGTTGCTGGTGATGCTGGTTGCCGTAGGGCTGTCCCGTTTCCCGAAAATCGAGTTGAAAGAAGATGAGAAAGGCGGTTCGAAAGACTCCTACCTGGCACTGTTCAGGCAGAAATACGTATGGCTGTTCTTCCTCGGCATCTTCTGTTATGTAAGTACGGAACAGGGAACTTCCATCTTTATGAGTACGTTCCTCGAGCAGTATCACGGAGTGAACCCGCAGGTGGAAGGCGCAAAGGCCGTAAGTTACTTCTGGGGACTGATGACTGCCGGCTGCCTCGTAGGCATGGTGCTGTTGAAGCTCATTGACAGCAAACGGCTGCTCCAGCTATCGGGCGGACTCACCATCATCCTACTGCTCACCGCACTCTTCGGAAGCAAGGAAGCATCCATCATTGCCTTCCCTGCCATTGGTTTCAGCATTTCCATGATGTACTCCATCGTGTTCTCGCTGGCGCTGAATTCGGCATCGCAACATCACGGTTCGTTTGCCGGCATCCTGTGTTCGGCAATCGTGGGCGGAGCAGGCGGCCCGATGATTATCAGCATGCTTGCCGATGCCACTTCGCTGCGTACCGGAATGCTGATTATCCTCGTGTTTGTAGGCTACATCACATTCATCGGTTTCTGGGCGCATCCGCTGATTAACAACAAGACGGTAAGCCTGAAAGAGCTTTTCAGGAAGTAAAAGACAAGAACGGCACACAACAAAAAAGAGACCGCAACGGCTTGCTGCCGCATGCGGTCTCTTTACTTTACACAACCCTTTTTATATCTAAAATCTACATAACTGGTTCACTACTTTCCTTCCGCAGCATCCGGCCGGGTATTTATGGTGCAGATGCTCACCCGGTTCCAGTCCGGTTCTTCAAACATATAACCCACTCCCTGACCTTCGGCAACAATCCGGTCTTTGGCGATTCTATATCTATTGACCAGCATATTGCGCACGGCCTCGGCACGCTGGCGGGCGATGCGTTCGTTCACCTCCGCACTGCCTTCGGGAGAGGCATACCCTTTGATAACGACTCCCGCATCCTTATGATTTCTCAGATAAGTGGCGATGCGCTCCACATTGGGCAACTGTGAATTATCGATGCCGATTCTGCCCTGGCGGAACGTAATCACCGACTCCAACAGCTTCTTGCTGTTGTCGATAGTATCCTTCACCACTTCCGGTTTCCGGTTCCGGCAAGCTGCCAGTTCACTTTCCAAATCGGAAACTTTCCGGTTGGCATCCTGCAATACTTTGGCGGTATTGTCGGCCTCGGCACGGAGACGGTTGATTTGGGCGTTCAGTTGGTTGACTTCCGCCTGGTCGTAAGGCCTTACTTCGGTAAAGTAATGGCGGCCGTTGCTGCATCCGAAATGATAAGTCAGCCCGGCGCTGATTTCCCAGGCTGCACGGTTGGCATGGAAACGCACGGCTTCCGTACCCATCGCGTTCATATCATACACCAAAGCCGGTTTCACAGCCAATGTCCATGCCTTGCTTTCTCCCAGGTTGAAGTTGAAATTCAGTCCCAGTTTGCTGGACATACTGTTACGGTCTTCGCCCATACCGGAGTTTACGTAATAATGCAACCAGCCGATACCTGCCACAGCCTCAACCTCAAACAGACGGGGAGCACCGTTATACCCCGCAAAGAGATTACCTAAGTTGACCAGCCCCAGCAGACTGACGTTTGACGCGTCAAAAGCCGTTTTGCTGCCCGTAGTGTTAAAGCTGCCCATAGCCTCCAGGCTCAGGCCGAAGGCAGGTGTCAGATACTTATCCACATGAACGCCCACTACCGGACGCATGTTCTTAAAGAACGAGTGATGCGTCAGCGGAGTCGTTCCACCCGCATTGACACCTATCGCCCAGTTGTCGGCAAACTTGTTTCCGGTCAGCGCCGTTTGTCCGTCAGCGTAGCCAACCGCAACACTCAACAATAATAAACTCGCTAAAATTTTCTTCATACAATTTTCTGTTTTAAGTTAGTACATAAATTTATAAATAGATGTTGAAAGCCTGTTTACAGAGCTTCCCAGTACTTCATATTGGTAATTCTTTCCAGCAACACTTTTCTGTCGCCCTCGCGTACACTGTTGCCTGCCGCAACCGGGATGATGCTTGCCCGTTTGCCTATACCGTGCCATTTCAGCATAGCTGCCGGAACGCCGCGTTCGAGCAATGCTTCATACACTCTTTTGGCACGGCGGTTGGAAAGGTCCGTATTATAAGCGCTGCTTCCCCTTGCATCGGTGTAGCCGGTAATCAGGAAGCGGGCGTCGGGATAGCTTTTCAGAAGCCCGGCCAGCCTGTCGAGCGTTTTTTCCGAAGCAGCCGTCAACACATCCTTGTCAAACTCGAAGTAGATATTATCCAGCAGGTCGCACGCCATTGCTTCGACAGAACCGGCTGTATCCGCCTGCTTCTCTACAATCCGCTCAACAATCTTTTCCACTTCAACAGGTTTCTCTATCTCCACATACTTCACTACCGGAGCCTGCTTTTTGCTCTTTCCGCCAATGCGCCAGATGACGCGGGCAGACACCTGCACAAAGTGAGGAAGATTCTTCTGCACCGGCAGGAGATATTCACCTTGCAGGCCAAGCCCGAAGGAATTGCTTAGCCACGCATTTACACCTGCACCGAACGAAAGCGGAACAAAAGAGTTCTTATCCGATGAGCGCCCGTCGGGATTCCACACATCGGACGATTCCCAGTGCGCCTCTCCCGTGGGGTCGTCCACAAAATTGCCGCCATAGGCAGACGCGAAATTCTTATGCAGGTAATTCACCCCCACTCTGAGGTAGGGTTCCACCCATTGAGACTCAAACAAGGGAGTAAAGCGGAACTGCATGCCCAAACCGCCCATATACAGCAGGTCGTGTTTCCGGTCATTGCCCGCAATCCGGTTCTTGTTTTTCGCTACGCCTACCGTACCTTGCAAATCCAGATAAAACCACCGGTTCAGTTCCCGTGCCACATACAGGTTTGCTCCTCCCATCAGGTGGTTGGCCTTCAGGTTGTACATATAATTATCCGGAGTACTCTGGAAACCGGTGACAGACACGCGGCTCCAGTTTATCAACGAACCGCCTGCACCTATTTCCCATGCTTTCCTGTCCTGGCCTCTTCCCGTCAGAGGAACTGACAGGAAGAAGAGGGAGACAAGATATAGTATTGTTTTTTTCTTCATATTCATATGTATTTATCTACGTAAATCAATCAATTCATCCAGTCTGCCGGGCAATCTTTTATCTCCAAAGGTATGCGCTTGGTTCTGTCCGCAAAGTCAGCCAGGAAATACTGCTCACCTTCTTTCAGCAAGTAATAAGCAAATCTGCTGCGATATTCGTAAGTCGTGTTATATGTTATCTGATTAGTTCCCTTTTGTCTACTCCGAATATCCAGACCTATCCAATTACCCGGATAAGCACTTGTCAGCATAAAGCGTTTACCGCCTTCCGAAAGCGGTACAGTACCGGTGTGCACAGTACCTCCCGTTCCGTTAACGAACGTACGCATTTGGATGAATACAGCACGATTTTCTGCCAAAGCGGAAGCAGGCAGCTTGCCTTCCGGAAATTTCCAGATACCGGTATCCGGGTCTTTCGCAAACTTATCTTGCCCTATCGGATAAGCATACGTTTTATAGAAATCAGGCAATTGGTCTGTATCGATTTCACCCCATAAAGTGGTTACTCCCTGTTTGATTTCCAAAAAGACAGTTCCTTCCTTGAAACCCGGAACCGGATATATTTCCGGAATATGAATCTTATCCTGCAAATATACGGTCTGTCCATAATCATTATAAGAACCGGCACCGTCACCGAAGTAAAGGCCTGAATAAAACTCGTTCCCATCCCACTCGTATTTTAACAACCCATTAATCGTATCATTCTTTGCCACGTTAGCTTTTTCCGTAGGAGTCAGTACCAAAGGACGCCGTATACGGAGATATGAATAACCGTAATCATAAGTTTGACTCTTATCTTTATCCAAATTCTGTTCATTTACAGGTAGGTTTATGTCCTTGATTTTAGCAGCCTTCATCATATAAGAGTTGAGACTACTTGGATAATCGCCCCATTCTCCATCTATCTGACGTTCAAATTTAAAAGATATATTTGCATATCTGGTAGAATTTATATCAGACGAAGCGTTGCTCAAATATACCGTACTCACCGTAGCCCTCACATTTACCCTATTCGGAACCAGCGTATTATTGGCACTTGTTTCCTGCACTCCGCCAACCGTTACGGTTACACTGCCTGTCCGGCGTGATAAAGGTTGGTTGTCCGGCAACTTATCCCATGTCACCTTGAACTGTCCGTTGTCATCGGTTGTGAAGGTTTCCGTTGCTCCTACTCCGGGCAATCCGCTTACCTGCACGCCTGCGGCTACTTTCTTTCCCGTTTTGTCATACACGGTAAAGAGCACCGAACCGTCCGTAGGAATCACATATTCCCGTAACTGGGAGTTCCAATAATCAGGAATGACATTATATTTTCCTACTTGTATTTCAATCACCGAAGACCTACCCGTCAGGAAATCCCAGAAGTCCGTCTGCTTGTTCCGGTCTGCCGGCCATTTCTGGTCGGGTTTATGAGGATTATCCACTTCACCGGATGCGATGTATTCTTTCCAAAGTTCATAGGCACTCTTTCCGTTCGCACCATTTGCGCCGTTTGTACCATTTGTTCCGTTTGTACCATCCTTACCGTCTTTCCCGAAAGATGGCTTTCCGGTATCCGTACCGTTGATATACCAGTTACCGTTCTCGCCAATGGCCACTTCCGGAGATTTCCCGTCGGCACCGACGGCTTTCTTACCCGTATCTGTACCGTCTACGAACCAGTTGCCGTTATTACCGATGGTAATCGTGGGCGACACGCCGTCTTTTCCATCCGTGCCCGTGGCTTTCTTACCGGTGTCCACACCATTGACAAACCAGTGGTCGTTAGCACCGATGGTTACGGTAGGCGGCACGGCATCCTTACCGTTCGCACCGTCCTTGCCTGCTTCTCCCTGCGCGGCAATGCCCGTATCCTCATTTCCGACAAACCAATGGCCGTTATCGCCGATATGCGGTGTCTGGCCGCTCTCGCCGGTAGCGCCTGTGAGGAAATACCAGAAATCCTGCACCGTATTGTTGCCGGCAGGCCATTTGCTGCCGGGGTTGTGCGGATTATCCACACTGCCGTCGGCAATCATATCCTTCCACTGGTCAAAAGCACTCTTTCCGTCTTTCCCGTCATTTCCTTTAAGATACTTGAAAAAGTCCGCAACTTCCGTCCGGTCTTTCGGCCAGTCTACCGTTCCGTCCGCTACTTTTTCTTTCCAAAACTCATAGGCCGAAAGCCCGGTATCACCTTTAGGTCCTTTGGGCATGGTGATATCAACATCGGTACAGGCGGCCATCAACAGGCATACAACTATCCCGTACCATTGTACAAATTTAAATTTACTCATCTGAATTTCAATTGTTTAATTAGCTTATAGTTTGTATATACTGTTTATAAGATGCAAATGGCAAACGGATGTAAGTTTCGGGCAGCCAGAAGTCCTTTTATTTCGTCTGCAAAAATACATACACATTTACAACGCATCATTTCAGATAAAAGACAATTAATTTCCCTTTTCGGACAAAATGCCCGAAAAAAGAATAAACAAGCGGTAAACATCTGTTTCACACCCATATATACTGAAACAGATGGCAGTTGTCCTTACTCTCCATGATGCCTTTCCGCTTCAATGCCGAATACAAGTCCTCGCACGATTTCATGCCTATGCCGTGCAGCTTTGCCAACGCATTGAATCCGTTCTTCTTGACAAAGCGCAGAAGGTCTTCCAGCAGATAGATGTTATACTCCCTGAGCCTGCGCAGGATTCTCGGAGTTATCTCAAGCACTGCCAGAGGCGTCGACAGCATTTTCAGGTATTCAACGGGGATGCCCCGCTCCTTGAACGGTACGACAACCCTCACCGGAGTACGGTCGATGTTCCTTTTGGATAGAAGCGACCGGCAGTTCCTGTATCTCACTCTAATCGCCTGAAGCTCCTGCCGTTCCTGCGCCATGGCATCCCAATCGTCCATAATCTCTCTACCGACCTCTCATACATAGAGGCCAGTTCTTTTGCCGAAAGGCCGTATTTCTCCGCAAGTTCCTGCATGCCGTCTTTCCTTGTCAGCAGCGAGCAGAAAATATCCTGCTCCCTGGGGTCTTTTATCTGCATGGACATCTTCCTGACAAGCCGTTCAAAACTGTGCATGCAGTGGTTTTTCTTCTCCATTAAATATTTCATAGTGTTACGATTGTTTTTTGATGTGGCTCTCCTCGCGCAGGTGGGTCGGGGTTGTGCCGAACTGTTTCTTGCAGTAGCAGGTGAGGTGCGCGGAAGAGCTGAAACCGAACTCCCTGGCTATTTCCCGGAAAGCGATATCCGGGTTACAGATTTTCTCGTGGATAAGTTCGGCTTTCCGTTCCTGCATCCACTGATAGGGGCTTTGGTTGAAATAGTGCTGGAACTTCCGGTTGAAGGAGCGTTCCGAAACGCAGCACAGACTGGCAAACTCCTTGACGGTCTTTACCTTCCGGTAATTGTTCAGGATGAGGTTCTCGAACTTGCTTCCTATTCCGGAAGCGCCGGCAAAAAAGCCAGCCAGTTCGTTTTTGGCATAAAAGCCGCGCAGTATCAGAATGATTTCCTGCTGTTTAAGAATATGCATGTGCCTGCACAGCAGTCCCGTTTCCAGATAGAACAGCACCTGCCTCAAGGCATGAAGCAGTGGTTTACGGATGGGCAGGGTGTGGTCGTTGGTGGCAATAGGTTTCTCATGAGAAATGGAATCGAAATACATCTTGTCGCACACCGTTATTTCCTTGTTCCAGAACAGCAGGAGGCATTCTGCCGGGGTGATGCCCGTCAAGCGGTTCTCTTCCCGCTGAGGTATGAGCAGCATCCTGTTGGCATGCACGGAGATGGTATGCTCCCTGCCCAGCTCTACCTGCACCTCTCCTTTGAGCACGAACAGTACACAGAAGCAACCGTCATTATCAATCCGGCCTTCTTCGTGTGCAGTTAATTCGTACCGTGAAAATCCGCTTTCATACCTCAGTTGATAATTGAAGCAGGAACGATGCTCTGACAAATAAAATAATCTCATTGATAACTTTTTAATTTATACGCCATAATAACGCATCGCTTTTTTAGACTGTTTTTCAAAAAAAGACATTTATTTATAAATTTAAGACTATCGTAAGGTTTCGCAGGGTTTTATAAGTATTTGAAAGGTGTATTGATTCCGCTCATTAGCAGCAAGATGGCTGCCAATAAAGTCAAAGCAAAAGATTATCCCGTTCCACCGTGGAGTAGTTTTCATTCCACCATGGTGGAACAAAAACTACTCCGTGGCAGAACAAAACTTTCTCCACGGTGGAACGGATTGGTTCTTGCATGCTTTCTGCCTGATACTTATAGAGGAAACACTCGAAGATGCGCTTTGGAGGGAAAGATAATGGCTGTATTTATTATCCCCATAAATAGGGATTGTTCCATTATGGAATACTTTGTATCTTTGCCGCAAAACTAAACGGATGAAACAAGGATGCCTGAAAATAATGAGATGGTTTCTGCCTGTACTATTTATATCGTACATGGCAGGTATCACACTCTTTACTCACTCGCATGTAGTGAATGGGGTGACCATTGTCCATTCGCACCCGTTTAAGAAAGACTCTCCCCATAGTCATACCACAGTCGAATTTCAATTGATTCATTTGCTGAGCCACGTGGCGACTACCGGAGCCGGTATCTTTTTTCTCTCTTTTCAGTTTATTGCTTATCTGCTCTATACCCTTTCGTGGCGTCCGGATAGGGCAGGATACTGTTCGTCCGTCGTGGGCGTGGTATCTTTGCGGGCACCTCCTACCGGAAGATAAAACCTCTCTCTCACTGCATTATTTAGAAAAATTTATTTAGTAATTCTACTATCCAAAAATGAAAATGAAGAAATATATATTTTTCCTCGTTGGCCTGTGCTGTGCCCTGTTGCCTGCTATGGCCGACCAACCGGAGCTGCTGGAACTGAAAGCGTCTGATGCCAATATTATCGGTCATGTACTCGATAAAAAACAGGTGAACACCTCTCTTATATAACAATCGCCCTGAAAGGAACTACCATTGGTACGGTGACGGATGCCACCGGACACTATTTCCTGAAAAACCTTCCCGAAGGGAATTTTGTGCTCGAAGCCAGTTCGGTGGGGTATAAAACCATCAGTCGCAATGTCAGTCTCAGGAAAGGAAAGACACTTGAAGAAAATTTTGAGTTGGAAGAAGATGCCGTGGCGCTTGACGGAGTGGTGGTATCGGCCAATCGCAGCGTGACCAAACGGCGCCTGGCACCTACATTGGTCAATGTGGTAGATATGAAGATGTTTGAGAATACAAACTCGCCTACACTTTCGCAGGGGCTTAACTTCCAGCCCGGCGTCCGGGTCGAAACGAACTGCCAGAATTGCGGTTTCCAGCAGGTGCGCATCAATGGACTGGACGGTCCGTATACACAGATTCTTATCGATTCGCGTCCCATCTTCAGTGCCCTTTCCGGTGTTTACGGGTTGGAGCAGATTCCTGCCAATATGATCGAGCGCGTAGAGGTGATGCGAGGCGGAGGTTCTGCCCTGTTCGGTTCGTCCGCCATTGCCGGAACCATTAATATCATCACCAAGGAGCCACTGCGCAATTCGGGGCAGTTGGCACATACCCTTACTTCTATCGGCGGCAGCTCGTCTTTCGATAATAATACTTCGCTGAATGCATCGCTGGTGACCGATAATCATCGGGCGGGACTCTATGTGTTCGGGCAGAACCGTCATCGGGATGCGTACGATCATGATGGAGACGGTTATTCCGAAATGCCGAAACTTAAAAACCAGACAGTCGGCTTCCGTTCGTTCCTCAAGACAAGCACTTATTCTAAGTTGACATTCGAGTATCATCACTTACAGGAGTTCCGTCGTGGTGGAAACCTGCTGAACCGTCCGCCTCACGAGGCTGACATTGCCGAGCAGATTCAGCACTCCATCAACGGCGGCGGCTTGAAATTCGATTATTTTGCTCCGAATGAAAAACACCGTCTGACCGTTTATACTTCGGCACAGCATACGGACCGCGACAGTTATTATGGCAGCAAAAAAGACCAGAACGCCTATGGAAAGACAACGGACCTGACCTTTATCGGCGGTTCTCAATATGTGTACAGTTTCGGTAAATGCCTTTTCATGCCTGCCGACCTGACTGCGGGATTGGAGTATAACCGGGATAACCTGAAGGACGATATGTGGGGATACAACCGTTATACGAAGCAGACGGTAAATATCGGTAGTGCTTTTTTGCAGAATGAATGGAAAAACGAAAAATGGAGCATTCTCTTGGGCGGACGTCTGGATAAGCACAATCTAATCGACCATGTTATCTTTAGCCCTCGTGCCAATCTCCGTTTCAATCCTTCCGAGGACATTAATCTCCGCTTGAGTTATTCGTCGGGCTTCCGTGCCCCGCAGGCTTTCGACGAAGACCTGCATATTGAGAATGTAGGCGGAACGGTGTCGATGATTGAGCGTGCCAAGAATCTGAAAGAGGAAAAATCTCAGAGTTTCAGCGCCTCAGCCGATATGTATCACCGTTTCGGTGCTTTTCAGGTGAACTTCCTGGTTGAAGGTTTTTATACCAGACTGTCGGATGTATTTGTACTCGAGAACATCGGAGAGCGGGACGGCATTCTTATCAAAGAGCGGCGTAACGGTTCGGGTGCCAAAGTATTGGGACTATCGATGGAGGGAAAAATGGCTTATCTCTCTTTGTTCCAGTTACAGGCAGGAGTCACCTTGCAACAGAGCCGTTATGACGAACCGGAAAAGTGGAGCGAAACGGCACCGGCCGAGAAGAAGATTTTCCGTACACCGAATACCTATGGGTACTTTACGGCAACGTATACGCCGATCAAGCCTCTCTCATTATCCCTGTCGGGCACGTACACCGGCTCGATGCTGGTGCAGCACATGGCCGGTTATATTGACAAGGATGTGGCGGTGAATACACGCGATTTCTTCGATATGGGAGTCAAGGTGGCCTATGATTTCAAACTTTATAAGTCAGTGGACCTGCAATTGAGTGCAGGTGTGCAGAATGTGTTCAATGCTTATCAGAACGATTTCGACCAGGGAGTGGAGCGTGACTCCGGATATATTTACGGTCCGGCTGCTCCGCGAAGCTATTTCGCCGGAATAAAGATCAGCTATTAACTCCATTACATTTGAATGGAAACCGAACTTCTGTTCGGTCGAAATGAAAAAGAGCGTAATGAACGGCGTTTACGCCTGCTCATTACGCTCCGAAGTTATAAAATACTATTTACTGGTTTGAGGATATTGGTTAGGGAATGAATTTAGTTATGATTATTCATAGTTCCGTAACCATGAATATAATAATCAGCTATATTAAACTTACCATCATTATCCAATGTTATGAAAATACGAGCATCACTACCATATGTAGGATGATATTCATCTATACCCCAATTAAAGTTTTCATCAGTTTCCTTATTTGATGTATTTTCATCTAAGAATAAGCTTATTAAACCAGTAGGCGTTGCATCCGGAGTGAAATCTTTGAAAAAATTTTGTTCCTTCACATAAGCATCAATACCAGCAGGTACCATATCAGTTCCTTTCAGCATATAAACTTTCTTGGTATTAGCACCTTTTTCAACTTTTAGTGTCGCAGCAGTTCCTTCAGCGGACACAACCGTCAATGTCAATGCTCCATTACCTGAGAAGTCAGCTTCTTTCGGTTCTTCCACCTCTGCCGCTTTAGTCTGAATACCATTCTTACCTTCACCAGCCTTATCCACCAAGTCAACAATCTCACTCAGCTTACCGTCCTTATCAACCGTTACAGCTCTCAAGTAATAAATAGAACCCGGACTTAAAATATACAATCCGCCGTTGTTTTCCTCAGTCTTAAGTTTGCCCAAATCTTCTACTTTATATTCAGTCCACTGTACATTGCTGGAAGCTTCATCCACCATTATCCAATCAAGGTTAGCAGGAACAGATGTTTCCCAGAATACGCGAACCGCTGTCGTATTTTCATTGACACTGATATCTACAAGCAGTTTCTCCGGAGAAGTCTGTTCGGGGAAGCTGACACTTGTAATACTACCTACTCCCTCAAAAGTAGGACGTCCCGTTGTAACTCCGGTATAAACAATCTTACCAAGCTTGCCTTGCTTGTCGATAGGTATGGCATATACATAATACTTGGTATTAGGAACCATATCCTTGCTGGCAAACTCTTTTGAGAACGGTTGAGTGTATGTAACAGGAACGCTTGCACCCAACTTAAGAATGCTGGCTTCGATTTCGGCTACGGACATCTCTGTAAAATCTTTACCGCTGTTTTTAGCAATAGCACCTGCATCCGTCTGTCCCACAATCATTTTGGCACAATTGGCATCTGCCGTAAAGGTAGCTTCAAAGCTTCTCAAAGCAATCTTACCGGCAGGAATCTCTATGCTTGCCACCACTTGTCCGTTAAGTTCTGCATCGGGCACAGTGACTTCTTTTGTAAAGACCGTTCCCTTACCCTCTGCATCTACCGCATAAATGGCAACAACCACCTCGGTTTCATCTGTTTCCAATGCGGTCAGAATAATACCCTTGCTTTCACTGATATCCTTATCCTGCAAAGCACTTCTTACCAATGTCTGTTCATTAAACGTAGCGCTTACGTCCGACCAGTTGTAGGGCTGCATAGGATAATCCTTGTTGGGATTCAAAGAAAGTTCAGCACTTTCAATAAATTCTGCTTCCTTGTAGATTTCTTCATACTTATCCAGTCCGGTTTCAAGGTCTTTACCCATATATCCCTTTATAATTGCCCCAATCACATACTTGGCGCACTTAGCCCCTTTCTTCACCTCTACATCCATAGAGAAAGCGGAAAGGTTCTTGATTTCAAATTCCACCAATTCGTCCATCAGGTCCTCATACTTGAATATGAACTCCTTGACAGCTTCCTGGCTCTTGCCGCTCTCATTCTCGGCATAGACAGTCAGAACATAATCCTTATCTATATCGATGGGGATTTCCAGTTTAGTCTCTTCCTTGCCGGTTACAGCCGTATATGCGGCAGCAGACTCGCCTTTCGGTTCGCACTTCCAGTACCATTTTTCCGTATCATCGGAAGGGGTAACGGTTACTACGGCTTTGGTATTGTCGGCGCTAAGAGCAGGTTCGCTCACCGTGATAGTAGGTAAAGCCGGCTTTTCCGGTGTCGGATCGTTTTTGTCTTTGTCGTCCGAGCAACTTGTCCATACGCAAGCAGCCATTGCCAGTATGGGAAGCATTGTCTTAAAAATGTTTTTCATACATTATTAATTAATTAGTTAATAAATAGAGATAAATACTATAAGTAGAAAACAGGGAGATAATATGGGAAAAACAAAGAGGAAAAAAGAGAGTTACCACACTGTTATCTTTTTTGCAAAATTATAAATTATTTATAAAAACAAGATAGAATATATATTTTTTTTCAGAACTTTTTCTATATTTGTTGCAAATATATCCAAAGAAAGTTTTAAACAAAGGGCTTTTTGTAAATATAAAATTAACATTATTACAGCATCCTTAAAAGCAGACAAACAACAAGCAACCCCGATGTTATCCTTTAATTGGACTGATATTATAGAAAAACGTAAGCAAACAAAACTGTAAAAAAAATAAAAGGACGGCAATATACACTTTAAAAATGTCTCTTTCCGCTCCAGACTAAAAAACAGAAACATTAAGTATTAATCAAATCATTAGAAGAACAAAGATGAGAAAATCAATTCTCTTGTTTGTGCTTTTAACTCTGTTCGGAATCCCGTACCTATTGGCACAGGGCGGATTCCGGATTACAGGACAAATCCTATCGGCGGAAGACAACCTGCCGGTAATCGGAGTATCTGTAGTTGAAAAAGGCACAACAAACGGTGTAATTACCGATATCGACGGAAATTACAGTATCACGGTAAGCAAGTCTCCCGCCTTGCAGTTTTCGTACGTAGGCATGAAGACGGTAGAAAAGCTGTTTACAGCGGCAACCCGCTACAATGTGATTATGCAACCGAACACCGAAATGGTGGACGAAGTGGTAGTAGTGGCATACGGCGTGCGCAAGAAAGGAACCATAGCCGGCTCCGTATCCACCGTAAAAGCGGAAAAGATGGAAAATGTGCCGGCAGCCGGCTTCGACCAGGCGTTGCAGGGACAGACACCGGGATTGTCGGTCATCTCCAATTCGGGAGAACCCAGCAAAGCCGCCGTGTTCCAGATACGCGGCACAAACTCAATCAACTCAGGCACATCGCCGCTGTTTATCCTCGACGGCGTGCCCATTGCAAGTTCGGACTTCAACACCATCAGCCCGGGCGACATCGAATCCATTTCCGTGCTCAAGGACGCCTCATCCACCTCTATCTACGGGGCACGCGCCGCCAACGGCGTAGTGGTAATCACCACCAAGCGCGGACTCTCCATAGACAAGGCGAAAGTAACGCTGCGCGCGCAATACGGCTTCTCGCAACTGGCATCCGACGGCAAATGGACCATGATGAACACCCCCGAACGCATACAGTTTGAGAAAGAAATAGGCCTGGACACCGGGCAGGACTACGACCTGCTCTCACGCACCAACGTCAACTGGCTGAAAGAGATATTCAACGACCGCGCACCGTTGCAGAACTACGAAATCTCCGTGAACCGCGCCACCGACCGCCTCAACTACTACGTATCGGGCGGGTTCTACGACCAGGACGGTATCGCCCAGAACTCTTCCTTCCGGCGCTACAACATGCGCGCCAATGCCGAAGTGAAAGCCAACAACTGGCTGAAAATAGGCACAAGCACCATGTCCGCCTACGAAGAGGTGCAGCAGGCGGAAGAGGGGGAAATGGCGATTTACACGCCGATAGCCGGCTCGCGCTTCATGCTCCCCTACTGGAGCCCCTACAACGCAGACGGCTCGATAGCCTCGGAGAACAACGGCACATGGACGGGCACGGGACAGAACCCCATCGAATGGATGGCGAACAACCCGGTGAGCTATAAGAAGTACAAGGTACTCTCCACCGTATTTGCCGACATCACCCCGATACAGAACCTGACCGTACGCATACAGTTCGGCGCCGACTACTCGCACGCCACCACTTTCATGCAGTCGTTCCCGAGCTACGTCATCAACAACGAGCAGGGCACTGCCGGACGCAACTCCTCGGACGTACTGAAACTGAGCGAAACCGCCACCGCCAACTACCGCTGGGCGCTGAACGACGACCACTCCTTCAACTTCATGCTGGGGCAGGAAGCCATGGACTACCAGTCGAGCGGCTTCCAGGTAGTGACGAAAGGACAGTCCAGCGACTTCCTCACGAACATCAGCTCCGGCACGCGCGCCTCGTCCTGGGACGACACCACCAGCGCATATTCCTACCTCTCGTTCTTCCTGCGCGGCGAGTACAACTACAAAGACCTCTACTACGGCGAAATGGCACTGCGCACCGACGCCTCCTCGCGCTTCGGCAAAGACCACCGCTGGGGTATGTTCTGGTCGCTGGGATTTATGTGGAACATCAAAAACGAATCGTTCCTGAAAGACACCGAATGGCTGACAAGCGCGCAAATCGCACTCAGCACCGGTACTTCGGGCAACTCGGAGATACCCTACTACGACCACCTGGCACTCGTTGCGGGCGGGCCGAAGTATAACGACGAAGCCGGTATCTACCCCAAACAGAGCGGCAACGAAGAGCTGAGCTGGGAACAGACCTGGTCCAACAACATCGGGCTGCGCCTGGGCTTCTTCAACCGCGTCAACCTCGACATCGACTTCTACCACAAGAAAACCACCGACATGCTGATGTCCGTACCCGAAAGCTATGCCATTACCGGCGAGGGCTACCGCTGGGACAATATCGGGGCGATGGTGAACCGGGGCGTGGAAGTGTCGGTCAACAGCGACATCATACGCACCAAAGATTTCGCCTGGAACCTCAACGCCAACGTGTCCTACAACAAGAACAAGCTGGTGGAACTGTACAACGGCGTGCAGGAGTACGTAAACTCCACCACCGGACTGAAATTCGTCGTGGGGCATCCGGTACATGAGTTCTTCCTGAACCGCTATGCCGGCGTGAACCCTGCCAACGGCGACGCCCTGTGGTACACCAAAGACGGCGAGCTGACGACCGAATTCAACGAAAGCGACAAGGTGATGACCGGCAAGACGTTCGATTCGCCGTGGGCGGGCGGCTTCGGCACTACCTTCGCCTGGAAGGGTCTTTCGCTGTCGGCACAGTTCAGTTGGATGGCTGACCGCTGGGTGATGAACAACGACCGCTTCTTTGAAGAGAGCAACGGACTGTACAGCACCTACAACCAGTCGCGCCGGCTGCTGTACGACCGCTGGAAGAAACCGGGCGACATCACCGACATCCCCCGCTACGGCGTGACGGCGCAACTGGACGACCGCTTCCTGGAGAACTCCTCGTTCCTGCGCCTCAAGAACCTGACACTGGCATACGCACTGCCGCAGACACTGCTGAAAAAGACCAACTTCTTCACCTCGGCACGCGTGTACCTGCAAGGCCAGAACCTGCTGACCTTTACGGGATTCACCGGACTCGACCCCGAAATGTCGAGCAATATCTACCGGGCACAGTATCCGGCTTCGCGCCAGTTTACGCTGGGCATCGAAGTATCATTCTAACCCTATCAAGCAAAAGAAAGATGATTAAGAAATTCAAACTATATATCATGCTGGTTGCCGTGGCGCTGTCGTCCGTCTCCTGTCTGGACAAAATGCCGGAAGACGGCATTCCTTTCGACGAGTCGCTGCAGACGGTATCCGACATAAACCTGGCGGTCATAGGTATCTACGACGCTTTCAGGAGCAAATACCTCTATTCGGGCAACCTGACGCTGCTGCCCGACATACAGACCGACCTGGTGTACGGAGTGAACGGCAACACCAATGTGTACGGCGACATCTGGCGCTGGAAAGAAATCAAACCCACCAATACCGACATCGAAGCCGTGTACGGTGCGTTGTACGATGTTATCAACCGCTGCAACTTCATGCTCGACCGCGCGGACGCCGTGCGGAAAAAGACCACCGACGACAAGGATCTCGACAAGCTGGACCAGTGCTGCGGCGAAGCTTACTTTGCCCGTGCACTCGCCTACTCGGAGCTGGTGAAGCTCTTCTGCAAGGCATACGAAAGCGATGAGGACGCCGCCGGCCAGTTGGGAGTTATCCTGAGCGAACACTATCTGGGCGATGAAACCATGAGGCGCGCTTCGCTGAAAGACTCCTACCAATTTATCCTCGACGACCTCGACCGTGCGGCAGAGTTGCTGGAACTCGAAGAGGACTTCGACACCGACACGCAGGGAACGCTGTACGACAGCATCTACTTCAACGAATATACGGTGCATGCCCTCCGCGCCCGCGTACTTCTCTATATGAAGCGGTGGGACGAGGCCATCAAGTATGCCACCAAAGTCATCGACAGCGGTTACTACTACCTGTCGAGCTGTACGCGCGCAGCCACCTCAAGCGCCAGCTACTACAAGTATATGTGGACGAACGACTTCTCCACCGAAGCCATCTGGAAAGTGGGCTTTACCGTTAATGCCTACGGCGGCGCACTGGGACAGGTATTCGCCAACTACGACTACAGCACCCTGCGCCCCGACTACGTGCCGGCTACATGGGCCGTCAACCTGTACGACATGAACGACCTGCGCGTATCCGCATTCTTCCAGAGCTTCACCACCGGATACAGCCACGGGCTTACATGGCCGCTGCTGATAAAATACTTCGGCAACGAATCGTTCACCAACTACAACATCCTGCACGTCAGCATGCCGAAAGTGCTCCGCCTGTCGGAACAGTACCTCATCCGTGCAGAAGCATACGTGCAATGCGACCAGCCCGACTACGGCAAGGCGGGAAGCGACATATCCGTACTGCGCACGGCACGCTACTCCTCCTACGGCGGCTCCACTTCCCTGAACAAGGAGAACGCGATGGACGTCATCGAACAGGAGCGCGTAAAGGAGCTATACATGGAAGGCTTCCGCCTGCACGACCTGAAACGCTGGCACAAGGGATTTGAACGCACGCCGCAAGACCAGTCGCTGTCCAACGGCAGCAGCCTGAAAGTGGAAAAAGACGACCCGCTGTTCGTATGGCCCATACCCCAGCACGAGCTGGATGCACCGGGCTCGGAAGTAGAACCTAATGAAAGTAACAAATAAGCCAAAAGATTTATGATAATGAAGAAACTATTAACCGGATGTATGGTAGCCCTTGCCATCCTGGCAGCCCTGGCAGGACTTGCCGGATGCGACCAGGACAAGGTGCTGTACAGCGGACGCAACTACCTGATGTTCTCCGATACGCTTTACCACTATGCCGTACAGGAGAGCAACGAGAAGTTCGAAGTTCCCGTATCCGCTACCAGACGTGCCGACTACGACCGCACGTTTGCCGTGGAAGTGGTGGACAAGGAAAGCAATGCCGTGGAAGGAAAACATTACAGGATTCTTTCCAATACCGTAACCATCAAGGCGGGCGAAACCGCCGCCAATGTCGAGATAGAAGGCGTGTACGAGAATATCGGCATCAGCGATTCGCTGGGATTTGCCCTGCGGCTGATAATCCCCGAGACCGAACAGTGGCACAAATACGGAACGGAGACCAAAGTGGTGATGCAGAAAGTATGCCCGTTCGACATCAATGCCTTTACCGGCTATTGCAAGGTCACTTCCTCGCTTTTCAATACCTATATGACGAATACGACCCTGCGCCTGATAACGTCCGAAGTCGTGGAAGGGGAAGAGAATACGATTGTACTGCACGGACTCTACTTCGACGGATATGACACCAAGCTGAAATTCAACTACGACGATTTGCTCGAACCCAGCATCGAAATGGAAGAACACGTCTGCGGCAGCACTGCCGAACTGTTCGACACCACACATGGCAACGGCAAGCTGATGATGACACAGCCGTCGGGCTATCCCGCCTACTTCAGCACGTGCGAGAAGTTCGTGTTCCACTACGTCAACATCCGGGTAGACAACAAGGACGGCTCGCTGGTGGGCGTGGTGGATACTCCCGCCAACATCATCGAATGGATAAGCGAAGCGGAAGCCGAAAAGCTGAAAGAACAAGGATATTAACTTTATAACCCCTACAATTATGAAAATAACAGAACTGAAAAGCATGAGCCTGATTATGGTGCTCGCCATGATGATAATGACAGCGTTCACCGCCTGTTCGGACGACGATAACGAAGGCAACAAAACCGTTGTTTTCCCTGAGCTTGCAAACATCAGCAGCGCAGCCGGAGAAACTACCGAACTATCTTTTGAAGCATCTGCGGACTGGGAACTCTCCAGCAATGCCGGCTGGTGCAAATTCCAGAACGGCGAATTCCTGGAAAGCCTCATCTACGGAAAGACCGGAAAGCAGACCGTTACCATTATGACCTCCGCCGACGGACAGAACTACAACGAGGATGCCGTAGCGGAAATCACACTGAAAATGGGCAATGCCTCGCAGGTAATCTACAAGGTGACGCGCGCCAAAAGAGAATATGCCGACCTCGTTGTCAGCGATGAAGCAGGCAATATATATGACCGGACGCACCCGCTGACCATCAAGGGCAATACCGCTACCTCACCCGTCTATACCGTTATCAAGGCACAGGCGGAAAGCGGCGTGAAGATAGGCTTCACCAATCCGGAATGGCTGAGCTATGTCATAGACGAAAAGGCGGGAACGTATCAGTTTACGTTCAATACGGCAAACACGAGCGGACTGAATCCCAAGTATCCGATTACCGGAAACAGCTATACCCTGACTTTCGTTACCGAAGACGCCACGACCGCCAAAACGGACAAGGTGCGCAAGGTGGAGATTCCCGTCGTGTACGAAGGACTGCAACGGGACGCTATCGGCATCAGCCCCACGTATCTGAACGCGCTGGCAAGCGTGACGGGAGAAGAGCTGTCGGACGATACTGGAATTCTGGAACAGATGCAATCGACCGTTACCGTATATAATGATGAATTCGAGACTGTGGTATTCGCCATGAAGAACCAGGACGGTGAATTCAGTTATGATTTCAACAGTACGGTAGACTGGCTGCACGCCGTTACAGGAACAGGCAGTAATAAGGATAAGGTAACGGTCACCGCCGACCTTAACGAGAATACGGAAGAGCGAGCAGCTACCGTCATGGTATTCCCTAAAGCCGTTTATGATGAAATAAAGAGCAACTGGGCAGGCAACCTCATCGACGAAAGCACGGGAGACATCAAGTCCAACTATGCGAACAATGTCATGACCAATATCACACAGGAAGCCTGGCAGAAACAGGGTGACAGAATTAAATTCAAAGCGCTGTTTATGTATGCGTACGATTACGACCAGACCGGGTTCAGAAACATCAAGGACTTCTTTGAAGCGCACTGTTATCAAATTTGAGGACTTGGAGAATTCGGACGGTGTCGACGAATATAATGTAACCGACAACAATGTATGGAAAGCCACCATCCCCAAAAGCCTGCTCAAGAAATTCGACGAAATCGGAGAACCGGGACACGGTCCGGGAAAAATCATTTTCGAGCCCGTTGAAGCGGCTACCGACCAGGAAATAACGGAAAAAGCCTCTCATGCAGGTATTTCATCCGAAAAGATGTCAGGTCAGGCATGGTCACAGGACGCACGCAAACTGGTACGTATCAACGGAATAGGTTTCTGCTTCGACAACACCAGCTATGAAACATACGCCAACGATTACCAACTGGTGGTCAAGGGCGAAGGCGAAGAGATTCTTGCACTCTGCATCGTAGAAGTATTTGACGATACACAAAGTCAAACCACCTTCTGACGGAATATGTACAAGCAATCACTGTAACTCAAACTACAGAAAAGAAAGAATAAATGAACTCAAAGAGAATTATAAAAGGAAAACTGTTTCTTGCAGCACTTGTCACCATGCTATGCGGCATGGTGGCAGGCGGATGCTCTGACGACAAGGACGAACTGGCGGGCAAACAATACGGCCACGTACAGTTCAGGCTCTACAAGTCGGCATCCTATACGCAGGAAGAGACAACCCGGGCCGGCACGGCATCTACGCGTGCCACCGCAATGGACCGGTTGAGCGACGCCCAGAAAGTGGAAATCGAAATGCAGCACAACGGTATGAGCATCACCCAGACCCTCGTGCTGAACGCCTACAACGAGAGCAACGCCGAATATGGCATGAGAAGCGACAAACTGGAGCTTCTGACCGGAACGTATAAAATCGTAGGTTACAAGCTGCTCGACAAGCTGGACGAGGTGATTACCGGCATATCTCCCGGTGCGGACGAGACGTTTGAAGTCGTTTCGCGCGGACTGACCACCAAAGACCTTGTTGCCGACTCGCAAGCGCGGGGCATGGTGACTTTCAAGCTGATAAAGTCCGGACTCACCACACGCGCCGCCGACGGTGAGAGCATCGACTACCTGTTCAGCGACATAAAGGTTATCGACGTAACGGTGACCAACACGTTTACACGCGTGCCCGTCACTATCAAGAACCTGAAAGTGACTTATAAGGAAGAGTATGAAGAACATCCGAATACGGACTATACCGACGACAACAAGCACAAAGACAAATATAAGGATATCGGTACCGCCAAATGCGACTCGGCAGTATGGCTGCCAGCCGGCACGTATCAGGTAACCTCTTACACCATTTATAAGAAAAGCGGTTCGGTAACCTCTACGCTCGACTCCAGAAGCCAGCTTGCGGGAGAGATGTTCAGCGTAGAAGATAACAGACAGACGGACGATGCCCTTGTGCCCATCCAACTGTCGCCGGCAGCCGCTTACATCAAGGACTACATCGCACTGAAAGCCATTTGGGAAGCGCTCGACGGAAGAAACTGGCACTATACCGGAGAGACAAGTCCTGCCGGAGCAACCTGGAACTTCAATAAGGAGGTAGACATGTGGGGCGACCAGCCCGGCGTGTCGCTGGACAATAAAGGGCGTGTCATCAGCCTGACACTCGAAGGCTTCGGCGCCAAAGGCAGAGTGCCCGACGCCATCGGCCAACTGACCGAATTGAAAGTGCTTTCCCTCGGGTCGCACAACGAAAAGCTGGGCGGCAGACTGTTCGGCGCAGGCGGAATAACGCCCGATATGAGCGATGCACAGAAACAGAAGATGCGCATGCACTACAAGGAACTGTTCCTCGACTACGACCCCAGAGAGAATATGTCGGAACTCCTGCAGGACGGCATTAACCGCGACCCCGAAATGGCAAAGATAAAGAAAAGCAACCGTATCAGCATGAAAGATATACAGATAGGCCAGACAACCAACAACATTACTTTCATATCCAAAGCGGTAATGCGGTTGAAGAACCTGCAACAACTTTATATTGCCAATTCTCCCATTAAGGCTGAGGACATCTGCACAGATTGGGAAAACGAAAATTCCGAATATGCCAAGTCATTTAAAGAGGAAAGCAGCTCCTGGGCATGGAGAACCCTGACCGACCTGACGGACGTAGAGGTGTACAACTGCCCCAACCTGACGAAACTTCCGGAATTCCTATTCGAACTTCCCGAAATCCAGTTGCTGAACATCGCCAACAACAAAGGCATTGACGGACTGAACGGAGCAAGAGACGGAAGCGGCGAGCAACTGACAGCCGACTGGAAGAAATTAGCGGATGCAACTGTAGGAGCCAAACTCCAGATTCTGTATCTCGGCAACAACAACCTGACTAAATTTCCGGAACACGCATCATTGAATAAAATGAGGAAACTGGGACTGCTCGACTGTATCAACAACAACCTTACAGGAAAGCTGGAAGCCTTTGGCAAGGAAGTGGAATTCACTACCCTGACTCTGGACAACAACCAAATTACCGAAATACCGGAGAACTTCTGCGGTTTCACCGAGCAGGTAGAAAGCCTGAGTTTTGCGCACAACCTGATAGAATACATCCCCAATATCTTTAACGCAGAATCCGTCTATACAATGGGGTCTGTAGACTTCTCGTACAACCGGATAGGACAGAATGACGGGAAAAACATTAATTGCAGCCTGGACGACTTCAAGGGAATTAACGCCTCAACGATTTCTTTGTCGAACAACCTTATCAGTAAGTTCCCCACGGAACTGTTTGCCAAAGGTTCCCCCATCTCCACCATCGACCTGAGCAACAACCTGATGACGGAGATTCCGAAGTACTCGCTAAGGTCGGAAACTGGTAACTACAAGAACACGTATCTGCTGACCGTTATCGACCTTCGCTTCAACAAGCTGACCAAGCTGTCGGACGACTTCCGCGCAACCACGCTGCCTTATCTGAAGAACCTCGACCTCAGTTACAACTGTTTCTCGAAGTTCCCGACCGAACCGCTGAACAGCAGCCAGTTGCAAGCTATCGGCATCCGCTTCCAACGCGATGCCGACGGCAACCGCATCTTGCGCGAATGGCCTACGGGAATTACCAGTTGCCCCAGCCTTATACAGTTGCAGATAGGCTCAAATGATATCCGCAAGGTAAACGAAACGCTGACATCGCAACTCTACATCGTGGACATCAAGGACAACCCGAATATCAGCATCGACGTAACAAGCGTATGCTCGCAAATAAGGGCAGGCATGTATAAACTGATTTACGACAAGACTCAGGATATCCGTGGCTGTGATGCTTTAGACATAAAACGATAAACCAATAAGATTCTACCAATGAAATATGTATATAAAATAATGACGGGGCTGGCTCTCTTCGCAGGGCTGGCAAGCTCGTGCAAAGACGACGACGCAAGCATCCCCGGCGGCATTGCAGTGGATAAGGAAGAGATAACCGTAGGGCCCGAAGGCGGAACCGAAAGGATTACGGTCAACTCTTACAAGAACTGGGTGGCCGGAGCATCCAGACCGTGGATCGCCGTATCGCCCGCAAACGGTTCGGGTACGGCGGAATGCCGGCTTGCCATCGACTCTACCTTAGAGAACACGGCACGCACCTCGCAAATACGCTTTGCACTGGAAGGCCAGGAATCCAAACTGATAACCGTTACCCAGTTCGGTTTCGGGAAACAAATCATCGCTAAAGAACCGGATGTGGACATCGAAAGTTCGGCAGCTTATAACAAACGCCTTTTCGAGGCTGTCATATCCAGTAACGTCAACTTCCTGATTGATAAAGAGCATATCGACTACTCCTTTGCCGAAGAAGAGACAATGACCAATGAGGATAAAGCAGAATTCGGAGCCGACCGGACAGGCTGGATTACCCCTCCCAAAGATACGGACCTGAAACTGAACCTCGACCGGAAAGCCCGTCCGCGTACGGTCAAGGCAAAATTCCGCTGGGAAATGAATACGACTCCCTACACCCGGATAGCGAAAATACGCTTTGTTCCGCAAAATCCGGATGAGGACCAGTTGGTGGACGACAACGGCAATCCTATCGAAGCTTTCATTCTGACTGTGACCCAAAAGGCAGCTCCCAAGATTGAGGACAACCGTTCGGGAGACTCGCTGGCAATCATCACCATCAACGAGAAGATTCAAAGCATGATGTCCTTCGATACAAGTGAGAATATGCAGAACTGGGATAACGTAACCCTATGGGAGGCAATCGACAAGGATGTACCCGAAGGTGCGGTAGGACGCGTGCGTTCCGTCAAATTCTCCCTGTTCGACCTGCAGGAAGGTGAAACACTGCCCAAAGAAATACGTTATCTCAAATACCTGGAATCGCTCGACATCCAAAGCAACTCCAACAATCAGATACGTATCGTAGCGTTGGGCGAGGAAATCTGCGAACTGAAATACCTGAAATCGCTGAGTGTATCCGCCTATGGCATGAACGAACTGCCCGAAAACTTCATCAAGCTGGGCGGCAAGGCAGACAAGAGTTATCGCGGACTGGAAAAACTGGACTTGTCGGGCAACAACTTCCCGTCGCTGGCTGCCATTACCGAAGTGGTAAATGAAGAAAACTTCCCGAATCTGCACGCGCTCAGCCTTGTCGGAAACCGCCGGAGCGACTCCTACTCCGACCTGAGTCAGGGACGTACCCACAATGGAAGGGAACTCGGTCTGTACATCGACATCAGTGCCGGAGCGGAAAAGGAAGCATTCCTGCAACTGCTCACTTGGGACAAGCTGAGAAGCCTGCGGTTCTCGTACAACTTCATTGAAGGGACATTACCTACGGATGAAGAGGTAGATACCGCACTCGAACGGGCAAACAAACCCAAACGTTATCAGGACGACGACTTCTCCGACAACAAGGAAGAGTACAAAGACAAACTGGTGGGCGATACCTGCATCTGGCTGAAAACGAGTGACAACGAAGTCACATTCACCGAAACTGGCGGAACCACCCTGCAAGTGAAAGGACAGGATGTGCCGCGCGTACTGCCGAAGGCACGCTCCTTCTCCATCAACCTGAACTTCCTGACCGGTCCGGTGCCCAAATGGATTCTGTTCCACCCGTATTTTGTAGAATGGGACCCCATGACACTGCTCTTCAACCAGCAGGAAAACGGCAAGAACTCCGCAGGATTCAAAGTGGGATTCAATAACGTCGATGCAGTGAAGTTCAACTTTGAGTATTACTACGGCAAAGAGAAGCCGGAAGGTACCAAAGTAAACGGAGTAGCTTATCCGCTATACTATTACAGGTATGTGGCGGGAGTCAACTAACCCCCAAACAGGTACTTATTAACAAGATAATATTAAACAGAAACAATGAAGAAAAGATTCTTATACATCGCACTCATTACCCTGACGCTAGGTGCCTGTACGGAACAGGATATCGTCGAACAGCCGTCCATCCCCACCGACGGGGGGACGGAAGTCCGGCTTCCCACCGATGTCAACTCGGGTGAACTGCTGATTAAGTTCAAACCCGAAATGACCGACATCCTCGACCGTACAATGACCCGCGCAGCGGGAAACGGCGGAGTGATGACCCGTTCGGGCATCCCCTCTACCGATGAGGTACTCGAAATTCTGGGCGGATACCATTTTGAACGTATCTTCCCGGTAGACAGCAAAAACGAAGAACGCACCCGCATAGCCGGCCTTCACCTGTGGTATCAGGTGAAGTTCGACGAAGGTACAGACTTGCAGGAAGCTGCCAGACGGCTTTCCCAATTAGGAGAAATCTCAAAGGTACAGGGCAACAGCCGCATCAAGCGCGCCTACAACCCCAAAAGCCGCCGGAGCTATGTGAGCCAGGCAGCCCTGCAACAGCGGGCAGCCACCCGAAGCGGAGTAGCGGCCGGAAGATTCTCCGACCCCGGACTTGCCTACCAGTGGCACTACACCAACTCCGGCAACAATGCTTTCGACAAGACAAACAGTACGGGAGAAACCCTTGCTGGCTCAATAGCCGGATGCGATGTCGGCTGCTACGAAGCATGGCAGAAATGCACGGGCGACCCGTCCGTTATCGTTGCCGTATTGGACGACGGAGTGATGTATACGCATCCCGACCTGGCAGGCAATATATGGGTAAACGACAAAGAGGAACTCTATGCCGGCACGGATGCCGACGGCAACGGATACAAGGACGACAGATACGGATATAACTTCGTACACAATACCGCAGCCATTTCGTGGACGGATGTAAGCGACATCGGTCACGGCACGCACGTATCCGGTACGATTGCCGCCATGAACAACGGATACGGAGTCTGCGGCATTGCCGGAGGAGACGGCACGAAGGATTCGGGCGTGAAGATTATGATTTGCCAGGTATTCGCCGGAGAAAACAGCGTGAGCCTGAACGGAGAAGCCCAAGCCATCAAGTATGCCGCCGACAACGGCGCCGTCATCCTGCAATGCAGTTGGGGATACAACTCCTCGGAAGCGAACGAAGTGGAAGGATACTCTCCCGGACCGGCTACCGAAAAGGAATGGGCGGATACTTATCCGCTGGAAAAGGAAATCCTGGATTATTTCATCAACAACGCCGGTTCTCCGAACGGAGTCATCGACGGCGGTATCGCCATCTTTGCATCGGGCAATGAATATGCGGGAAGCGCCTCCTATCCGGGAGCTTACTCCAAATGCGTAACTGTAAGCGCGGTTGCCGCCGACTTCACCCCGGCATCCTACACCAACTTCGGTCCGGAAGTGGACATATCTGCACCGGGCGGTGACACTGAATATTATAACGCTATAGGGGAAGAGGACAATGAGTTTTGGGAAAACAATGAGGTTTCCGGCTCCATCCTTTCTACTATGATTCGGAACGGAAGCCCTGCCTATGGTTATATGGACGGCACTTCAATGGCATGCCCTCATGTATCGGGTGTGGCTGCATTAGGTCTGTCGTATGCCGTGCAACAGCGCCGCCATTTCAAGGCAAGCGAATTTGTGGCACTATTGAAAGAGTCCGTAAAACCGGTTGATAACTGGTATAGCGGCGGAAAGAAGAAAACATACTACCGCAACCATAACTCACCGGCTGCCGCTCCCTCCGTCATGGAGCTGTCCAAATACATCGGCAAAATGGGCACGGGCGTAGTGGATGCAGGAAAGTTGCTGAACAACATCGAAGGAAGCGGTTCGGATATGAAAGTGCCGAATGTGTACGTTGCCGAAGGAGGCACATCGACCGTGAACCTTGCCTATTACTTTGTAAACGGTGAAACGCTGACCTATACCTGTACATCGGACGATGCCGCCGTGGCAACGGTAACCGTCGGCAACAGCCTGATGGAAGTAACCGGCGTAAAAACCGGCGCCACACACATCACAGTGAAAGTGAGCAACGGAAGCGAACAGACAATCACCGTTACCGTGCGCAAGAATGCCAACGACAACGGCTGGATGTAATTTAATGTAATTGATTAATGAAACTAATTACCTGGATAGTGCTATTGGTATTTGCCCGTTCCCCTTGGCAGCAAAAAGCCGACTCGCTGATAAATCCGCCACTGATGCAGCAGGCGGAATCCATACTGCGTTTCGACAAAAGCACGCTGGACATCGGAACGCTGACCGAGGATGATGCTCCGCAGGCCTGCCGTTTCACGGGCAGGAACATCAGCAAGGAAGCCGTTACCGTCACAAAGGTACGGACCACCTGCGGATGTACGGCAGCAGAACTGCCTGCCGGAAAGATACTGCCGGGAGAAACCGCTACGATTGTACTGACTTATCATCCGAAGAGTCATCCCGGAACGATAGATACGGACGCGTTCGTCTATCTGTCCTGCTCGGAAAAACATCCCGTAGCACGCCTGACCCTGACCGGGAATGTTCTTCCCGGAGCGGATGAATGGGCACGCTACCCGTATGCAATGGGCCGACTGAGACTGAAACAGAACCGGATGGAATTTCAGGAAGTGATGCCCGGAAAGCGACCTTCCGAACGGATTCTATGCGGAAACAGCGGAGACAAGCCGCTGCGCCTGTCGGCACTCGTCATTCCGAAGTTCGCAACTTTCCGGACGGAACCGGAAGTGATACAACCGGGCAGTGAAGCCGACATCGTGGTAACGGTAGACGCTTCACTGATTCCCGCCGGAAAGGAAAAGACATTCACATTCCCGATTATCATCGAAGGAGTGGATGCCCGGCCTTCGGACCGGACCCTGAATATAAAAGTAAACTATACCAAGTAACGATAAAAAACAAGAAACCCGATATGAAGAATATTTTCAAACTAACGGCTTTGGCAGTCTTTCTGTGCTGCCTTGTGTCCTGCGATGACGATGAGCCGATAATACCGACCCTGGAAGTGACTCCCGCCAACCTGAACGGCACGTGGGAACTTTCCGAATGGAACGGAACTCCGCTGGCGGAAGGTACATACTGCTACGTGGTTTTCAACCGCAAGGAACAGACTTTTGAAATGTACCAGAAGTTCGACAGCATGTACGCCCGCTACATCACCGGAAGTTTCAGTATCAAAAACGACCCTTATCTGGGCGCCGTCATCAGCGGAGAGTATGATTTCGGCAACGGTGAATGGAACAACAAATACATCGTGACCGACTTGCTGGAAAGCGGCTCGATGATATGGACGGCAAAAGACAACGAGAACGATGTAAACAAATACATACGTTGCGAGAAAGTACCGGAAAACATAATTGCGGAAGCAAAAAGTGGACAAGGGCGAGTAAAGCAGAATTTCAGCTTTTTTTTCATAAATTTTTACTCTAACAATTATTTGTGGGGAGTCTGTGAGGATTCCCCACAAGTGCGTTTGCACTAATCCTTCATATGCTTCTTCAAAACCGGATACAACACTTTTGCATAACGCATAAAACCTAAATCCGTAAAATGAACACCGTCTACGGTAGCCTCTCCATCATGCCCGATAATATCTTCGGAAGAGAGCAGGTAGATGTTCTTCTCTCCCCGCTTCTTCAGAGACCGGAACACAGCCTGCAAAGTCTCGTTCTTATTCTTCACTTCTCTGGCTACGGTCCTGTTAAAACGGGAATGGGTAAATATAGGATCCTCCACAAAAAGTACAGGCGTATCAGGATGCTTGCTACGGATAATGGAATAGAACTCACCGGCACGTTCCTTTATCTGCTCCACACCGGCATTCGGAACAAAATCAAGTACAAATACGGATGCATCCACACCCGCCATCACATAGGCAATCTCCAAATCCAATAAAGCATTGCCGCTAAATCCCAGATTGATACATTCCCGATTGAGCCAACGCTCCAGGATATTGGTATGCGCCATACCCGGACGGGAAGCGCAGCCTCCCTGCAGAATGCTTGTTCCGTAAAAGACAACCGGCTTCTTACGCACCGGCAGTTCCGTTGCCGGCCCGCTGATTTGAGACAGCGAGTCGATGCCGATGGAAAGAGAAGTCACCCCGTCGTATAAAGAAAGGAATAAAAGATATTCACGCTCTTCGGGCAGCATATCCTTCACGATGGTTGCCTCATTCACCTTTCCTTGCGGACGACCGCTTCCGGCAAACAGCCACTTCCCGTCTTGCAGGCAATACAAATCAAGTCCTTTAATGCCCGTAGGGGTCATGTGATTCATATTCCTGTTGAGCAGTACCTCCCATTTGGCGGCAATCCGGGTGGAATTGGAACGGAAACGTACGGCAAGCCCGGCACTGTTACGTCCCAACTCCCATAGAGGCTTACGGGAGATATTCCGTAAAGAGTCCGGCAAACGTTCGTAGCGTGTAAGGGTTGTCTCGGTAGCTTTTCCTAAAAGAGGAAAAGCGGAAGCGTCGTGATAGACGATTTGTGCATTGGCGGAGATAGCCAACAGCAGGCACAGAAGAAAAAAATTTGTTTTCATAGCAGTTAAATAATATATGGAATAAGGATTTCGGAGACTGAAACTCAAGTCTTCTGTCCCTTATTCCATATAAACTTTATTATAGATGATGTTAAGAATCCGTTTGAACTTTGTTCAAAAAGTATTTTCCGAAAGTGAAAAGTATCATTTCTTTTCAGCCTGCGCCCATTCTTTAGCCCCTTGCTCTTTCAGCTTGGCAGTAAACGCCTTTGCCTTTTCCATAACGGCGGCTTCTTCTTCGGGAGCGGCATAAGCATGCTTATACCCTTTCACCACGTTCCACTCGCCACGGGTAAAGTCGGGGAATGCCACCGGAGCGCAATTATTGTCCATGGAAAGTTCTCCTAACTCTGCCAGGCAGCACCACTCTGCCAAATCGTATACATCCATATCCAAAGGCAGTCCGTTTTGCAGGCAATATACCAGACGGCTATCCATGATGAAGTCCATACCGCCATGGCCGCCGACTTCTTTTGCCATTTCACCATATTTCTTTAAAATAGGATGCTGGTATTTGGCTACAAGCGCTTCCATTTCCGCTTCCGGCAAGAAACCGTGCGAGTTCAAATCATCTACCTTAGGCTGCACACCCGAAGCAGTCAGTTGGTCGGCATCGAGCGCATACCCCTCTACAGGATACTTATTGGCAAATCCTTTCGAACCGGTCAACTGATACAGACGGTTATAGGGCTGGGGAGTCATCACGTTATGCTGTATCTCAATCACCTTACCGTTGGCGGTACGAATCAGCGTGGTGGTATGGTCGCCATTGCGGAAACCATTGCAGGCAGAGTCCGTCCTTGCCTCGACCAGAGCCTTTCCCACAACCGATTTGGTATCCATGGCAACCAGTGTCTGCATACGGTCGCCGCGGTGAATGTCGAGCGCCTGTGCCACAGGGCCGAGACCGTGAGTGGCATACACATCGCCGCGATGCTTCATGTTGTAATCCAGGCGCCAGCCCAGCTTGTCGCCCTCGCCGTTCTTCCAATAATGGTTCCAGAACGGGCTCAGGTTATGGATGTACGCACCCTGCGCACGGATTACCTCACCGAATACGCCCTGCTGCGCCATATTCAGCGTATTCATCTCGAACCAGTCGTAGCAGCAGTTCTCCAGAATCATACAGTGCTTGCGGGTCTTTTCACTCATGTCGACCAAGGCCCAGCACTCTTTCAGATTCATGGCGGAGGGCACTTCGATAGCTACATTCTTGCCGTTCTCCATAGCGCACATCGCCACGGGGAAGTGATGCAGCCAGTCGGTGGCGATATACACCAAATCTATATCATCGCGCTTGCAGAGTTCCTCATACCCCTTTTCGCCAGAATATACGGCTGCTTTGGGCAAGGATGCCTGCTTCAGATATTTCTGGCATGCCTCGGCACGTCCTTGTTCGTAATCGCAAAGCGCCACGATCTGCGTACCGGGGATATGGGTAAACCGCTCCACAGCTCCGGGGCCACGCATCCCCAAACCTACGAAACCCACGCGCACCACCTCCATTTTAGGCAGTGCCAGACCTATCACGCTTTTCCGGTCTGCCGGACGTTGGGGAGTTTCAACGACAATCGTTCCATTCTCCCACTGCCACTGAGTTCCTTTGTCGTTTGTCTGCACAGTGGATGTCGGTGAAGAACAGGCGCATAATGCGACACATGCGCCCAATAATAATACTTTCAAGCTCTTCATGCTTCTCAAATTTAAAGTTAATCGATACGGATACATCTTTTCGCTGTTCCGGTTTATTTATGTGTCTCCACAATCTTGGTAGGCGCCATTTCCATATTCCGGCGGTCAACCTGGCGGACTACGGCAGCAGCCAGTTGCAGGAACGCGCGTCCGGTCACGGTATTCTCGTCCAAAGCGACGGGGGTACCCTTGTCACCGCTCTCACAGATGCTTTGCACAATGGGAATCTGCCCCAGCAGAGGAACGTTCATCTGCTCCGCAAGCTGCTTGGCACCTTCCTTACCGAAGATGTAATACTTGTTCTCCGGCAGTTCGGCAGGCGTAAACCACGCCATGTTCTCTACCAGACCAAGGATAGGCACGTTCACCTTATCATTCGTAAACATGTTGATACCTTTGCGGGCATCGGCCAGAGCCACCGCCTGCGGCGTGCTGACAACAATAGCTCCGGTCATGGCAAGCGTCTGCACTACGGTGAGGTGAATGTCGCTGGTTCCGGGCGGAAGGTCTATCAGGAAATAATCCAGTTCGCCCCAGTCGGCATCGGCAATCAACTGTTTCAGGGCATTGCTTGCCATACCGCCGCGCCACAGGGTAGCCTGGTCGGGGTCTACGAAGAAACCGATAGACAGCAGCTTGATACCATACTTCTCGATAGGGATAATCAAATCACGGCCGCCGATGTTCTCTGCATACGGACGTGCATCTTCCACCTGGAACATCTTGGGCATGGACGGACCGAAGATGTCGGCATCCAGCAAACCTACCTTATACCCCAGTTTGGCAAGGGACACAGCCAGATTTGCCGATACGGTGGACTTGCCTACACCGCCCTTACCGGAAGACACGCCGATGATGTTCTTCACCTGCGGCAACAGTTTGCCCACTTCCGGGCGTGCCGCCTGACGGCTTTCCGTGGCAATCGTCACTTCCACTTCCGGTGAAACGTAAGTATGTATCGCTGTCTCGGCAGCTTTCACCATAGACTTCATAAAGGGATCGGTCGGCTTCTCGAAGATAAGCGAGAAACTGACCTTCATCCCGTCGATACGCAGATTGTCGGCAACCATTTCGGCCTCAACGAGGTTCTTCTTGTTGCCGGGATAACGCACCGTTGCCAGTGCATCGAGAATTAATTTAGGATAAAGAGTCATGTTATTTACTATTTTACGATTTACTATTCACTGTTTGACAACCATTGTTTATTTGCCGGTCTGGAGACTACTGCGCTTACTGCGGTTGTAGCTGCGGTACTCGTCCAATTCTATCTCTACATCGGGTTCTTGCAACTCTCCGCACTGAGGAAGCTGGAACTTGACGTATTTTATGGTCAGGCCACGGTCCAGCCACTGCTGTTCGTAATAGGTACGGATGCCGAGAATATCATCCACCAGTCCGGAGTGGTAGAGGTCGTCGGTGATGAACTCTACGGGAAGCCCGTTCTTCTCTATCATGTATTTGGTGTAGGTGAACATGAAGTTGCTGTCGGTCTTTACATGGATAGTGCCGCCGTCTTTCAGGAACTTGCGGTAGCGTTCCATGAAGTAGGTGGACGTAAGGCGTTTGGTGGCTTTCTTCATCTGCGGGTCGGAGAACGTGAGCCATATCTCGCTCACTTCGCCCGGAGCGAAGAAGCGGTCTATGATTTCGATGTTGGTACGCAGGAAGGCAACATTCTTCATGCCCGACTGCAAGGACTCGGTAGCTCCCGTCCACATGCGCGCCCCTTTGATATCTACGCCAATGAAATTCTTGTCGGGAAACATGCGTCCCAGTCCCACCGTGTACTCTCCACGGCCGCAGCCCAGCTCCAGCACAATCGGATTATCGTTCTTGAAAAACTGTTGATGCCAGTTACCCTTCATCTCAAACGGCACGTTGTCTACCGCCGAGTACGGATATTCAAACACGTGCGGATAACTTGCCATATCGGCAAACTTCTCTAACTTATTCTTTCCCATTCGTATGTATTAAAGTGTTTCTACCCGACCGGTATAATTATAAAAAGTACGGTCGGCAAAGCATTGGTGAAACAATGCGTATTTATCAATGCCCGTACAATGACAAACGCCCAGCCGTTGCGGCAAATGGCTTTCAAGGAAACGGGCTATCACATCAAATTTCTCTTTCTCGGTATTACGGATATGGAAACCGCCCAATACCAGTTTCAGCGAGGTCTGCGGAAAATACTCCTGCACCGCACGGATGATATTCGTAATGCCCCGATGCGAGCAGGCACTCAGCACGGACACTTCAGCGCCCTGTTTCAATGCCAACGCCAGTTCGTCCGTAAAGGTATCGGCCTGTTTCCGCCCTTCCGTCCACGTGAAGAAGTGTTCAAAATGCGTATCTTCTTCATCCGTAACGGGCAACTGCGGAAAGACAAACACGCCGCGGCACAATTCAGTAACCTCATCCACAAAACGGAAACGGGTGCTGTCCAAAGCATCGGGCTGCATCACTCCGTTTTCCCGTTCATCCTTGAACTTCGGCCGGAAGAGTTCTCTCTTGCAGACAACCTGTGCCTTGTCGTTCACGGCAAGAAAGTGATGCAGTCCGCCGGTGTGGTCGCGATGTCCGTGCGACAGTACCAGGAAATCCACCTCCTTCAAGTCAATCCCAAGTATCCGGGCATTGCGTATGAAAAGGTCGGAAGCTCCGGTATCGAACAGCAGGCGATGCTCACCCGTATCAACAAGCAGGGAAAGCCCGTGCTCTCCCTGTAGTCCCTTGCCGTAAACCGAATTTTCCACAAGGGTTGTAATCTTTATGCTCATGCGTTATTCCACGACAGTTACCCAACCGTGCGTATCAGGTTCGTCACCGTATTGGATAGCACGCAATTTGTTGTACAGCTTCGTGCAGACCGGTCCCGGTTTTCCGTCTTTGGCAATCACGTACGACTTACCGTTCTCCACATCGTCGATGCGCTCTATCGGACTGATAACGGCAGCCGTGCCAAAGCGCCCGCTTCCTCGAAAGTAAGCAGCTCTTCTTCCGGAACCGGACGGCGTTCTACTTTCATGCCCATATCCTCGGCCAGTTGCATCAGGCTCTTGTTGGTGATGGACGGAAGAATGGAAGTGGATTTCGGAGTGATATACGTATTGTCCTTGATACCGAAGAAGTTGGCAGCACCGCACTCGTCGATGTATTTCTTTTCCTTGGCATCCAGATAGAACTCGCAGGCATAGCCCAAATCGTGCGCTTTCTTATTGGCGCGCAAGCTGGCCGCATAATTGCCGCCCACCTTGTAGACACCTGTGCCCAAAGGTGCGGCACGGTCATATTCGCGGATAATAACGTACGGATTGGTGGAGAACCCCTCCCTTGAAGTAAGGACCTACCGGCGTTACAAACACGACAAACAGGTATTCCTTTGCCGGATGTACGCCTACCTGTGCTCCCGTACCCACCAGCAACGGACGGATATACAGGGAAGCTCCCGATTCGTAAGGCGGAATGAAACGCTCATTCAGCTTCACAACCTTAAGAATAGCCTCTTTAAAGCGTTCCGTCGGCAACTCAGGCATCAGGATGCCACGGCAGGTAGACTGCAAACGCGCCGCATTCTCTTCCAAACGGAAAATACGTACCTTGCCGTCTTTGCCCCGGAAAGCGCTTCAAACCCTCGAACGCTTCCTGACCATAGTGCAGACAAGTGGCTGCCATGTGCATAGGAATGGTTTCCTCGCTGCATACTTCCAATGCGCCCCACTGTTCGTTACGATAGTAAATCCTCACATTGTAATCTGTCTTCATATAGCCGAACGGCAGATTAGCCCAATCTAGTTCTTTCATATCTCGCTCGTATTAATTATTCGCTTTTATTAATTTCAAGACTAACTATTTGCAACAAAAGTAATGGTTATTCTTCATATTTCCTAAAGAAGCGGTGTTTTTTACGACATAAGAGCGACGATATGTTTTTTCCATTACATGCCAACTATGATAAAAAGATAAGCAGCCAGATTTTCATTGGTTGGAACTTTCTGTTTCCCTTAAGAATACCCTAAGTTTACCCTAAGTAAACTGATAGTTTAATGCGGTGAAACCAACAGTTTACTTAGGATAAACTAATAGTTTATCCGCATGAAACTTTCTCTATTTACCGGAAAGCGCCCAAATACACTGAGAATCAATTCATAGCCTCCATTTTACACAATAGGAAAAGCTATCGGGTCACTCTTTCCTTGTGGAGCATAACAGTGTGACAGATATTTTTCGTTTTTCAAACTTTGTGCAGGAAGCAGCAACAAGAATTAAACGGTGTGGAAAACGACATAAAAAAGACCGCTACCCAATAGCTGTCGGTAGCGGCCTTTATCCTTGTTAGAGAGAATTAAATTATCAAATGCTTGTTTTCACAAATTTACAGATGATATAAAAAATATTCCTAAAAAAGAGTTTATTCACACTTTCATTTATTCGGATAATTCCTTGACAGCAAGATTATCGTGCACCTATCGCTTTCGCCCATTCAGTGTCCAGCCAAGCTTTTTGAGTATCAGGAAACAAGTGGCTGTCAATAAAGCAACTGAGTCCGCAACTGCGAGACAGCCCGATGGGTTGCTGACTATAAGCACTGTAGAATTGTGGAGTGTGGTCTGTAAAAATCACAGCTTCTTTCAATGCCGCTTTAAAGGCATCAGTGTCATTGGTCAGTGCTTCAATATACTGCTCCAAGTCATAAAACAGGTGTGGATTAAGCCCTTCATAACCTTGAATGGCAGTCAAATCCACTTGCTTGTTTCCTACTGCAGTTACCACGTTTTTCACAGCAGCGGCCAAAGCTTCCAATTTATTGCTTTGTACCAGTGCGACAGTACCCGACGTTTGTCTGTATTTATTCATAAATGATTCGCAAGCGCCTTTCAAATCTTTTTGGAAGAGCTGCGATACGATTTCCTTATATGGGAATCCATCGGCCAGCACCTCTGTCGGTGAAGCTATTAAATAATCGGTTACATTTCGCAGATCATAAAGCGCTTCTATAGACGACATGAAGCAGGCATCGAATAACAAGTACTCGAATTTCAGTCCTTCAAACGCCTGTGCCAAAGCAGGAATTTCCATGTATTGAGTACCGTCCTGTCCGATAAACCGGGTGCTGGGTGCCATGACATGCTTGTCGAAAATAGAACTGGGCACCCAGCCGCTACCATGGCTGGAGAGTACTAATCCGTAGCTGTCAGCAGGCATTTCCTCCATCACCTTTTGCAAAACATTCTTCATGAATACGGGGTCTGTAGAAAGATCAGACTGAGTATATTCTTCGATAATCTGATGCGATGTCCGGTTATTCTCCTCATTGATGACCAGTTTGGTCAATGTAGACCGTTTGCCATTATCGTAGAATACAGCTACCTGATTTTTGTCGGACAGACGTATCAGGTGCCCGGCAGCTCCCTGAATAACGCGCAGGTTGGCCTCCATTTCCGTTTCCAATCCGGTATTGTCACCCATGTAATAGAAAATAAGCGTATGCTTCTTGTCGGGCACAGAGAAAGCCTTTGTTGCAATCTTTACACTAGCAAGCACGTTTTCTTCCTCTCCTTTGGCAGCAGCCAATACCACATATTGCGTGTTGGCATCCAGTTCTTCTATCAAGATATCCATCGGCTTGTTGGCAGTGGTCACAATACCTTTGTCCAGCACTTCCTGTGCATCGGGCATGATTTCGTTTTCTTCCATTACCAAATAAGCACAGCGCAAGGCATTGGTCGATTCCAACGTAATGTTTACAGTGGTGTAACCGGTCTCGCCGGCCGTGAGTGTCACGGTAGGTGTTGGAGGCAATATGGTTTCTTCCATCGGAGTGTCATCATCCGAACAGGCAGTGAGAGCAGACAAGCAGAAGAAAATACCTGCACCCCATTGGTATAAGGTTCGTTTCATGTTCATAATCTTTATATTTTAATAAATTATCGTTAAATTGTCTGTTGCGGGAAGTTTAAGGATTAAAATTATCCACCACGTTCACCGTACCTTTCCATTCTCCTGTTATTTCGTATCCCGCATCATCCCGGAAGTCGAATACGAATTTATAACCGTCGTTTTCTTTACTTACAGTCATTGTACCACTCTTGATAGGAGCCAATATATCTGTAGCCCCTGTCTCATCATCACTGCGCTTATCTCCATACCAGGTATACAAGATATCTGCTTTGTTGAACATCATGTATCCGGGAAGCGCATACATAGGTTCAAACTTATGTTCTATGGTGTAGACCCCTTCCTGAAGTGTGGCTCCTTTATTCGCATCAGTAAAGAATTCGATGGTAATCATCTCTGACTTTATCTCTTTCCCTTCTTCGTCTTTATCTTTATAGAAATTTATTTGCCAAGAACTCAATCCGGGATAGAGGTATTCTCCCAAATAATAAGCTTCTATCTCTGTCAGTTCTTCGGGCAGAGCCAATGTGACATTGTTCTTCAAAGTGCTCATCGGGCTGGCAGGCTTCGTATTGTCATTGTCGTTAAAATTACCCATAGGCAATGCCCCGCTGAAATTGCATGTTATGTTCAGACCGTCTGCACTTTGGAAATTGAATGCAATATCATAATTTTCACCGCTTCGTGTCACGGTCATGGTTCCACTGTTCAGGAAGGCAATATATCTCTTGCCTGTTCTGGAATCGACTTTCTCCAAATAAGAGCCCGTAGGATAATATTGCCCGTTTATGTCGGAAATTTGGCCTTTGTTGATAGTCATGGGGATTTGCATATATCCCTGTGCACTTCCTCCAAAGATAGACACTTGGTAAGTACCTTCTTCCAGTGGAGGATTTTCCATATTGTAATCTAACAATTTATGCATATAACAGCTTGACAATTGCAAATAATAGCCATTGGTCAGTACCTCGTTTTCATTGAAGTTTCCATGATAGAATTGCAACAGCATATCATCGGCATGCGGACAGAACCAGTTGCCGTAATATCTTCCTTTGGCTAAAGTGAAAGACACCTCTTGATCTTCCGTAAAAGGCTGGTAAGTGCCCTGTGGTGTTTCCGGCTCATATTTTTCAAAGATAATATCACCTTTGAAGTGTCCTCGGAAAGGCTCTCCGTCTTCCATGACGATATCCATATCAATGGTATAGGTGTCACCTTTACGCTGAACAAGTACGGTTCCTCCTGTGACGTAGCTGTAAACCACTCCATTGGCAGGGTCGGATGAAATACGGGTAAATACATTGGTTGTTTCCACATCCCAACAACCTATTTGTGCCGTCTCTTCTCCTGCATGATATTCTCCCGCCGGCAGAGTAGCGTTCCAAGGGTCGCTATCGGCTACATTATAAAGATCCAGGCGAACCAGATAGTCTCCAATATTGGTCGGTAAGTCGTCTTTTCCTATTTCCCCAGAGGCCAGGCGAATAACATAGTTACCGTTTCCAGGCTCATTGTCGGTACGGTAACTTGCCTTTTCCAATAATTTCAGTTTCACTACAGGTACATCATTTTCATAAACCGGTTGTGTCTTCATTTCAAGAGCCTCGGAAAGTAAATAGCGTCCTTGACTCACAACAGCTGCCTGAATGATGTAACAAGTTTCCGCCTCTAAGGCAATAGCCCGTTGGATACTTGTCTCGGAGTTATCGGCCAGTATGCGCTTCGTTAAGAATATCCTCCGCTGTAGGAGCCGTCTCGCCTTTTTTATAGCACATCCAAGCACATTGGTCTGCATGTTGGGGTGTGAGTGAGAACTCCAATGAATGACTGGTAGCTTTGATGGCGTTCAGGGTAGCAGCCGCCGGAACTGCCTTTTCATCATCGGAACATGATGAGAAAAACAATACCGATAGAATGGCTGATAAAATATAATATGTTAGTTTATTCATAACAAACGTCTTTTTAATGTGATTTATTGGGGATTATCCATATCGGTAACCTTAGAAGTGAAAGTACATACATAACGCTGTCCTTCCGTATCAGTAAGGTCTATCTTAAAGGTATATGCTTCACCGGATTTGTCGACTTCCACCTTGCCTGATTTAAATTTACGGGTAGTGAAACCATACGAATAGACTGAGATTTCACTGAATTTGCTGTCCAACGTTCCGACAGCGCCATCGTTACCGACGTTATAAGTTCCGGCGGGAAGAACCTTCTCCCCCACAGCTGCACGCAAATCAAGGGTTATTTCTGTATCCCAATTATTGAATGCAGCCTTGAGATAGAATTGTCCATCTACTGCGCCGTTAGGAAGTATGCGTTTCAGTTGTTCTATACTATTAACCTGAATTTGCAGTTCATCGAAAATGGCAAATCCTTTTCCTGATATTTCCCCCTCATACGTAGCATTTACTTTGCTGCCATCCTCCAGTATGAATTCCATGCTGATTTCATACTTTTGGGTTTCCGTATTAGCATTCAATTTCATTGCACCAGATTGGATACCTATCTTTTCTTCTCCTTTCATAAAGTATGTGTAATCGATATTCGTATCAATGCAGTATCCATCTTCCGCCCCTACCACATAAGTACCGCTTTTGGTATATTTATAATCTTCACCATAAATCTCAAGTGCAAGTGTGTAGTTCCCGTCACTGAACGTGATATCATCAGTACGCCCATAATTGGAACCCTCGGCCGAGGTAAATGCAACGTTATACGTCTTGACTATCTCTTGCGCTTCCCCGTTGGGTTTCAGCATCAATTCTTGCAGCAGATCCATGGCTCCCGCCAATTCGTCATTCTCATCCATAGCAGCTATGGCTATACTCTTGATTTTTAATCCGATTTTCTGGTCCATTTGCGGAGTCAAGACCCAATCCCCGTTTTCCAGTGCGCTGGGGGCTAACGTAAAGCTTATATCCGGATTCAATCCCCATTGATCGTTTTCAAAGATTACGCCCAAGTAGAGTTTAAAGCCATTAGCTGTCTTCAGAAATTGTCCGCAAGGCACGTTGAGCACACCGTCTTTAAGGACTCCTTTGAAAGTAAGTTCTGCATTCTTGAATGAAACAGTTACCTCATTACTCTCGGCTATAACACTTACTTCATCCTGTGTGGCAAATCCGTCCCTATTCTTAAAATCAGCTATCCAAGAACGGTTGTAAGAACTCCTGGAATACTGCATAAAGCTATACTCTTTAGCCAAACTACCGGATTCCAGCGTCACTTTACCCAAACTTTCCAGACTTTCTGTGTTCTCATCAGCCAAGATGTAATACCCATTCTCTGCTTCTTCGTAACTCAACCAGGTTTGGGCTTCTTCACTGATGCTCACCGTTATCGGCATTTCACTTTCAAAACGGATAAACTGTTTGAAAGCCTTGTTTTCGGCAAAAAGAGAAAAAATCGTCAGTCTTATAGTTTGTAATGATACCCATCTGTGTGATGCCTATCTTGGCAGACGATTCGCCCATGACCAGTGAGATGGTGGCTGTACGGGTTTCCATTTCGTCGTTGGGAGCTATGTAGAAGCTTACCACTCCATTACTGCACGCCTTGATGGTACACCATTCTTCATTGGAAGTAGCCGTCAGAGTAGGATCAGCGTTGCCCACCTCAATGGTTCCATCACCACCAACAGATTTGAAATCAACCGTAGAAGACGTTATTTGCAGTTCTACCGGTGGCAGATATTGGGTATCGTCATCGTTGCAGGCACCTAAGAACAAAGAGCATCCTGCGATGAGTAGATAGATGATATTCTTTTTCATATTCACTTCTTTTTTTAATGTTTGTTATTTGGAAGCCGCTTGCTGTGTAAATGTACGAAAGAATCCTGTCACATAAGCCAATTGCAGGACATCCTTACCTGTGTTATTGTCTATTGCCACAAAAGAGTCGCACAAAAACTTGCCCCACATACCGTTATCCTGCAAGATGACGGTTTGGGTTACATCTTCCAAATGGCTGTCTCCAGGGTTGGGCGCTGCTTTTTCCTCCATGTAACCTTCCATACCAACACCCTGTGTCTGGCTCAAATATCCTCCTCCCTGCAAAGTCCATGGTACTAAGACAATGCCATCAGGCAACATTTGGTATTCAGACTGATACTACCGGCCACTGCATTGTAGCGTATGCGCATATCAAACGGCAATCCTTTCATAAGATAACTTTCATTGAACAATTCTTCTTCCAGTGTTACAGGTAGCATGGTATTTCCTTGGTAATACACAAAAAAGTATTCACCGATGTATTTCTCATAGCGGGAGTAAGTTTTGGGCAATTCTCTGGCACGTATAGTTACTTTATCGTCTGTGAAGCTCATGCTACCCTGTTCCCAGCGCAACTCTTTCACATCCAAGGTAGCTAGCGACAACGGTTCATCGAAACTGATACCTTCCGGTGTATAGTGAAAAGGCAGATTTACCTGGCTGCCATCGGCATTTTCCAAGATAAATTTGCGATAACGCTGTGTCACTGTGTATTGTATCACTCCGTCTATCACCACCTCATAAGCGGCTGGATAAGCCTCATTGGTAATCTGTTTAACGCTTTGCAAGTAATCTTCCCAAGCTACATTCTCCGGCAGCGGATGCATTATCATTTTGTTACCGGTCTTCTTACCCTTCAACACCACTTCGTCAGAGGTACAGGACAAGATAAGAAAGTCACTGTCTCCCTCCATACCCATACCATCTTCGCCTATACCCAATGCATTGGAAGGCTCTGAGAAAAAATGGAATATTTCATTGTACGTACTAAACGTCAGCATGGGTCCGGCACTATTCACCATATCATAAGCACCTGTACTCACCTTATCGGGCTGGAAGAGATCGCATGACACATCGGCAGTGCCCTCTTTATGAAAGCGTATCAGCATAGTGTATCCCCCATAAGCCTTAGTAGCGGCAGGATAGTAATTCAGCACCCATCCGTTACCGGCAGAACGCAGTACTTCCTGATACTCGGCGATGGACTGGTTGATGCGGTTGGCGGCCGATTGGTCGAAAACATCGTCCACTTCAGAGGTACATGCTCCTGCTCCAATCAATATTAAAGCCAATATCCATAGATTATATATCTTTTTTCATATATATGTTCTTTTAGTTTAATTCTGTCAAATCAATATATTTCACTTGTTCGGAACGGCGCTGTACAATATCGCGCAATTTGTCCAAGTCAATATTCCAGACTTCATTCATGTAGTTTCTCACAATTTCCATCTTTTGGTTAATGAATGTGGCTCCCTCATCGGCTATTTTCAACTGTTGTTGCCACCAGGCAGCATCATGGGTCACATAGTTCGCTACCAGCTCGGCAAAGTCCTCATGTACTTCCGAACCACCGTAGGCCGTAATGAATCCCATGCCCAAAGCCGCTTCATCACTGACATTCACCCATCCGTTACCAATATATTTTCCACTGGACACAGCATAGAAGTCTTGCGGAAATTCGATGGTCTGATGCAAGATGTGTGAAAATTCATGGTGCATGGTACTGAAATACCAGCGGTTCATCATCTCTACATCCACGCTGTTCGGGTTCAGAGCGTTGATATTATACAGAGTTACTTTCAAACCGCCTTCTGCCGTACCCAAG